>OHHI01000032.1_pt1 | contig 129043 bp, 83 predicted proteins | sample 1568001 | NCBI WGS metagenome assembly OHHI01 (sample SAMEA3879506, study PRJEB24766) | human gut metagenome | biome: human-associated habitat; feature: feces | place: USA | collected 1985/1987
ACAGAGTTTAATCAATTTGAAATCAAAAGAATAGAACTCTGTGATACTCTGTGTTACTCTGTGGTGAAAACTCATTTCTTTTCCGTTTTACCATAACACATTTTATCGTAATCCATTTGCCCACTTTATTTGTTACTTATCTGAACAATTAGTAACAATCCCCGATTATGAAATATAAATCCTTGTCCTTATTAATTATAGTATTGTTTTCTGCCTGTACGCTCGGAGCACAGAACCGTAAGAAAGTGGGAATAGTATTGAGTGGCGGCGGCGCCAAAGGAGTAGCGCACATTGGAGCACTGAAAGTGATAGAGGAAGCCGGTATCCCGATAGACTACGTAGTGGGCACCAGTATGGGCGCCATCGTGGGCGGCCTATACTCCATTGGTTACACCCCGCAACAACTGGACAGCATTGTCAATGCACAGGACTGGAAATATCTGCTTTCCGATGCCCTTGATCCGGAAACCACACTGTTGAGCGAGAAGCTAAGAGAAGAACAATACCTGCTGTCTGTACCAATTGCAGGGAAATCGGCACATGTATCCGATGCCGGAATTATAAAAGGAAGAAATATCTCCCGGCTACTTTCCGAACTGACAGTGGGATATCACGACTCCATTTCTTTCAACCGGATGCCTATTCCATTCGCCTGTGTATCGGACAACATCGTGAATGGCAGCAAAGTCGTTTTCCACAACGGTATTCTGGCAACTGCCATGCGCGCCAGTATGTCCATTCCGGGAGTATTCGCCCCTGTTTATCTCAATGGCATGGTATTGGTGGACGGCGGACTGACGGATAATTATCCCGTAGACATTGCCCGGCAGATGGGAGCGGAAATTATTATCGGAGTCGATGTACAAAATCCGTTGATGAAAGCGGATGAGCTGACAAGTATGTCGAATGTACTCGGGCAAATTCTGAATCTGGTGGGAGAAGAGAGTTACAGGAAAAATGTGAAGGACAGCAACATCCATATTCAGGTAGATGTAGACGGTTATTCAGCGGCAAGTTTCAACCACGAGGCACTGGATACCCTGATGCGCAGAGGTAAAGAAGCCGCCATGAAAGACTGGGACAAGCTGATTGCACTGAAAAAAGAAATAGGTATCCGTACGAATTACCGGGCGGAATATCCCGGACCGTTCAAAATACCAACACGGGCTATGCTGGATACGATACCTTCCGTAGCACAAATCACTCCCCATGAAAAGCCGGTCAATACTATAAATATTGGAGGACGGTTTGATAATGAAGAACTGGCAGTATTGTTATTGAATGCGAGGGGTTATTTCGGAGCACAGAAGAAATCGCAGTTAAGCCTCACTACCCGGTTGGGAAAGCGGACCTTTGGAAGGCTTGAATATACTTACTCACCACAAAAAAGCTGGGATATAAATACAGGATATCAGATAGGATACAATGATTTTAATCTTTACGAAGAAGGTAAGCGACTGATGAACCTGACCTACGTGCATCACATGGCTTGGGTCGGATTCACGAAGAGCTGGTATAAAATGCTTGTCAAGGCGGGAATCCACTTCGAGAAGTTCAACTACCATGACTGGCCCTCGGGACCGGACGTTTCCATTACAAGATCCAGTGACAAGGCTTTGCTCAGTTATCAGGCGAGTATCATGTACAATAGTCTGAATAATCAGCGATTCTCTACTCAGGGGATGGAATGGGAAGCAGCGTACAGGCTCTATACAGATAACATGGTAACGTATGGTTCAAACAGTCCCGTGTCCGTATTCCAAACTCATTGGAGCGGATATTTCTCACCGAACCGGGTGTTCACCATCATGCCATCGGTGTATGGAAGGGTAGTTGGAAAGAATACGCAGTCATTGGCCATATCTAACTTCGTGGGTGGTAATGTGCCGGGACGGTATATGGAACAACAGATTCCTTTTACAGGTATCAATCACATCGAAATGAGTCCGGATGCCATCTTGACAGGAATGTTGGGAGTCAGGGCAAGAACTTACAAGAATCAGTATATCGTAGTTCGGGGCAGTTATGGACGGACAGCCAACAAGATAGAAAATCTGTTTGGCGGAACAAATACACACGGATTGGCGGGCGGCAGTATAGGATACTGCTACAATAGTATCATAGGACCTATCGAGGCGGAACTCAACTATTCCAATCAGTCAAAGAAGTTAGGATACTATATCGGGGTGGGATTTACGTTTTAGCGTTATTCTTTCGCCTCTTCCTGTGGAATACGGATAGCCGTGTACAACTCCAGTACGGCAGCAACCGTCAGACATACAATCCATTCGTTTCCATGAGTAAAGAACATGAATGCACCCGTAAGTACCAGCAGCAACGCACCGAATATTTGTTGGCGACGAAGACGCTTCACATTGGCTCTATTGCTCTTGGAAGGTGAATTGATCTGTGCCAACGCTACCATAGTGGCGCCAATCGTATAAACATAGGGAGCAGGCTCCCAACCGGTAATATAGACGGCAGCACCAAACAGCACCATCAAAGCGCCTACAGTAAACAAAGCAGGTATCAGGGATTTCATTTTTCGATGTCTTCTTCAAATACGTAAATATCCTCATTCGGTTTCTTCATCAGGTACTTCTCACGCGCTATGCGTTCGATGGCACCGGAGTCCACAGCCAGTTCGTTCAACCGCTCTGTGTTCTCTTCATATTCTGCCCGGTATTTCTCTATCTCATTATTCAAACGGCTGATTTCATTCGCATAGCCCATGCGGCGCACAATGCTATTCTCGTCCAGAAAACCGACAATAACCACAAACACCACAAGCGTAATCAGGTATTTACGCCTGCAGACAAAGGCCCAAAGTGTCGCTAATTTATCCATTGATAAACAAATTAAAGAATGAAAGATTTAATAATTAAAGAAGCCCGGGAGAGATTCTTCGCCTACAAAGATAAGAGGAATAACTGAGAAATTCCTTTTTTTTGTGTACATTTGCACAAATTGTAACGGACAAGAATATCCCAAATCATGGAAAACTATATCGTATCGGCACGAAAATACCGCCCTACCACCTTTGAGTCGGTAGTGGGACAACGTGCCCTGACCACTACGCTGAAGAATGCCATTGCCACCGGCAAACTGGCACATGCTTACCTGTTCTGCGGTCCGCACGGCGTGGGAAAAACCACTTGCGCCCGTATTTTCGCCAAGACCATCAACTGTATGACTCCCACGGCTGATGGAGAAGCGTGTAACCAATGCGAATCATGTACGGCATTCAACGAACAGCGCTCATACAATATTCATGAACTGGATGCCGCGTCCAACAACTCCGTAGACGATATCCGCCAGCTGGTAGAGCAGGTACGCATTCCACCCCAGATAGGTAAATATAAGGTATATATCATCGATGAGGTACACATGTTGTCTGCCTCGGCTTTCAATGCTTTCCTGAAAACGCTGGAAGAACCGCCTCGCCACGCCATCTTCATTCTGGCTACTACGGAGAAGCATAAGATTTTGCCAACCATCCTTTCCCGCTGCCAAATCTATGATTTTAACCGTATCGGTGTGGAAGACACCGTTGCCCATCTGGCATACGTAGCGTCAAAGGAAGGAATTACCGCCGAACCGGAAGCACTGAATGTGATTGCCCTGAAAGCTGATGGTGGTATGCGTGATGCCTTGTCTATCTTCGACCAAGTGGTCAGCTTTACCGGCGGACACATCAGCTATAAGAGCGTAATCGAGAACTTGAATGTACTGGACTACGAATATTATTTCCGACTGACAGATCATTTTCTGGCAAACCAGGTCAGCGATGCTTTACTGCTGCTGAATGATGTGCTGAATAAAGGATTCGATGCCAGTCATTTTGTAACAGGACTGTCTTCTCACTTCCGCGACCTGTTGGTAAGCAAAGACCCCGCCACACTGGCATTGCTCGAAGTAGGTGCCAGCATTCGCGAACGTTACCAGTCTCAGGCACAGAAGTGCCCGTTGCCCTTCCTTTACCGGGCTATGAAGCTCTGCAACGATTGTGATCTGAACTACCGTGCCAGCAAAAATAAGCGCCTGCTGGTGGAACTGACTCTGATTCAGGTAGCCCAGCTTACCGCCGAGGGGGACGATGCAGGCGGTGGGCGTGGCCCTAAACAATCTATCAAACCCATATTCTCGCAGCCTGCCGCCGCTCAGCAGCCACAGGCCGCAAATGCTATGCCCCAACAGCAGGCTACAACCGCTGCTCCGGCACAGCCCCGACCTGTACAACAAGCTCCCGCAGCCCAGACTGCCCCTCTCTCGCCGGAAGTTCAGCAAGCTTTTAGCTCGCAGAAGACCATGCGCCCCACTCCTACTGCCGTATTGATGGCGCAAGGAAAAGAGGAAAAGAAAATACCGGTCATGAAAATGTCCGGTCTGGGTGTTTCCATCAAGCATCCGCGGGCAGACGAAGAGCAACAGAAACGTACTGTTTCCACCGTTCAGCAGAATGCACAACCCGAAGAAGATTTCATCTTCAACGAAAAGGACGTGAACTACTATTGGCAGGAATATGCCGGCCGCTTGCCACAGGAACAGACTGCTCTTGCCAAACGTATGCAAGTAATCCGCCTGACCATGCTGGATGCGACCACTTTCGAAGTTGTTGTAGAAAATGACATTGCAGCCAAGGAGTTTACCGATCTGATTCCTACCTTGCAAGGTTACTTACGTAAACGCCTAAGAAACAGTAAAGCCACCATGACCGTCCGTGTCAGTGCCCCCACTGAAAAGGTACGTGCTTACAGTCGTGTAGAGAAATTTCAACTGATGGCCCAAAAGAACAATGCACTGCTACAACTGAAAGATGAGTTCGGTCTGGAACTATATTGATAATTATAAGTAAAAGATTGCATTATTTATTCAACAAATAATTTTGTTTTTTTAGTTTTATCACTACATTTGCGAATAATCTAAATAAAATATCTTCTACTTTGAGAAAGATTGCTATTATATCGGCAGTGGCTACTATTTTGCTCTTTTCCTTTGCGACGAGAACATACGCTACTCGTACAGACAATGAACACTTGTCTGCATTGCAATCACTTATCAGCAGAGAAATTCCTTATGATGCCAACACACCGATAGACAGCATTATCTCCTGGACAAATCAACTGGCTCCTACTCTGAAATTTCCCCGGACAGAAGAATCCTATTTCACCTTACTGTTATGGCAAGTAAGTGCATACATCATGCGAGGCGACCTCAGTCTGGCAGTAGACTGGGCACGGTATATGTACGAAAGTGCCAAAGATATGAACTCCAACTTCGGTATTGCCCTTGCCAATCAAGCCATCGGTCAGGCATATACTGCCTCTTACATACAGGACAAGGCGTTAAGTTCCTATCTGGATGCCCTGCACCACTTATCCCCGAATAATCCGCAAACTTATCGGCTCCTGGTGAAAATCTCCACTCTTTTGCAACAGATGAACCGACTGGAAGAGGCCATGACGTATGTAAATCCCCTGAACCAGCTTCTGGAACAGCAGCCCGAACATCCGCTCGCCATTCCTATACTCATAGAAAATGCTACTTACTATATTTCCTCGGGAGATCAGCAAACTGCGCTCCGATATCTGCAAAAGGCAGATTCCATATACCAAAACCATACTCACGAACCGGCTCATGGGTTCTCCATCGACTATTATACAGCCGCCTGCTACCGTGCATTGGCAGCAGATGATCATGACAAGCAAAAAGCAGACGAAGCACTTGCCCTTTACAATAAACTGCTCGAACTGGTTTCCGGCAACAAACGTTCCCTGGAGTATCGCTCGATTTCTGCCGAAAAGATATATTTGTATAAATTACTGGGGCGCTTTGATGAGGCTTGCCGGATATATCAGGAGTTATATACCGTTACTGACACCCTCGCTTCGAAAAGTTACATCCGCCAGATAAATGCATTGAAAGCAACCTATCAGATAGATGAACTGGAACAGGGGAATAAAGCACAGGAAAACAGAATTGTACTTGCTTCCATCTTCATCGGACTTGGATTATTGGCTTTCATCTCCATGTTAGCCGTATGGCAAAGAAAACAGAAAAAGAAAGTGGCACTATCCAAGAGGAATCTGGAGCAGTCCCGGTGGAACGCAGAGAGTGCAACGCGCGCAAAAGTGTATTCTTGTCGAATATGAGCCATGAGATACGTACTCCCCTCAATGCTTTATCCGGTTTTTCTGCACTGCTGACCGAAGAAGGGCTGGATGACGCCACCCGACTACAATGTACTGAGATTATTCAACAGAACTCTGAACTTCTATTGAAGCTGATAAATGATGTGATTGACCTGTCGAGCCTGGAATTCGGTAAGATGCAGTTCTCTATCGGAGAACATGATGCAGTAGCTATCTGTAGAAATGTTACTGACACAGTGGGTAAAGTAAAACAAACACAGGCGGAACTGCTGTTTGTAACCTCACTGGAAGAATTGAAAATAGAAACAGATGATTCTCGGTTACAGCAAGTGTTGATAAACCTGCTGATAAATGCAACTAAGTTCACAGCAGAAGGTGCCATCACACTGAAACTGGAAAAAGAATCGGATGACATGGCTCTATTCTCCGTTACAGACACCGGTTGCGGTATCCCGAAAGAAAAACAAGCTCATATATTTCAACGTTTCGAAAAGTTGGATGAGAACGCACAAGGAAGCGGACTCGGATTGTCTATCTGCCAGCTAATTATAGAGCATATAGGAGGCAGGATATGGATTGATCCGGACTATGACGAAGGCTCCCGTTTCTTATTTACACACCCCATACGCCAGACAAAAGGCACACAAAAAAAGGAGGGTCGCGCATGATAAAGCGTCTGATTATAGCACTGGCATTAGGCACCGGAATTTTATTCACCGCCAATGCCCAAAATAGCGCCGTTAAAGACAGCCTATTGCGCATTTACGTCACTGCGCCGCACGACTCTATGCGCCTGGATGTACTGCATGACATCGCCCGCCTGGACCAGCAGACACCGGTATTCCTCTATTATGAGAATAAATTGCTGCTAGAGGCTACGGAGCAAAACAACCTGCGTTATCAGAGTCTTGCCACTTATGAGCATATCATCTACTTTTTCAATAAACTGGATCTGAAACGCGTAACGCAGTGGATGAACAGAATGGAAGTTCTGGCAGAGAAGCATAATTATTACAATGATTACTTCAAAGCCAAGAAGTTACAGATTGAAATGTATACAATCAACCAGCAGATAGAACTTGCCATCCATGAAGCGAACATCATGTATGATAAAGCTAAAAAACTGAATGACAGCAATGGTATGCGGGAAGCCTGTCTATGCCTCATGACCAGCTACATTGCCACACTACGTTACGAAGATGGTGCAAAGGCCTTGGAAGAAGCATTCCATCTAATGAGTCCGCAAGACAGACCTATGGATAAAATAAATCTGTTGTCGAAGGCTGTGCTGGCTTATTCATTCCTGCATAATAATGAAAAAATGTATGCTTCGCTGGAACAGATGAAAGTAGTGATACAAGACTTAATAACCGCCACACCGGCACTCAAGAATGCATACTCAGCCCTATATATGGGAATGGAAACTCAATACGCCCTTTACTATGTCCGCACGGGAAACCTCAAGAAAGCCTGGGAACACCTGCAAAAAGCAGATGAATATGATACCCCCAACACCTTCCTGCCGTACAGAGTATCCCGTCTGCAAGCTTATGCAGAATATTATCGTGCCCGAAAAGAATACGAAAAAGCCTTGGAAGCATTGGATAATGCCATTACCCTGACACTTCAGATGTCTTTCCCGGATGCCATACTATATATGGCAATGAAAGCAGATGTTCTGGTGGATATGGGGCAGCCAGAAGTTGCTATCAACATCTACAAGAAAGTAATGCATGATAAAGACTCTCTATACCGAGGATTGTCTAATGCGCAAATGGAACAAATACAAAGCTTGTACAATATGGATAAGCTGGTGGTGAAACGAGAACAGCAACAGGAAAAGATACATTATTTTATATTGATCGTTATCGGGATTGCCCTGCTGGCACTGATCGCTTTCGTTATCCACATGTACTTCAGCAGAAAAAGATTGCAGAAAGATGAGAGAGAAGTGGCCCGTCTGAGTGAAATAGCTGAGGAAGCGAATGAAGTAAAGAGCCGCTTCCTTGCAAACATGAGTTACAATATCCGTATTCCACTGAATAATGTGGTAGGTTTTTCACAGTTGCTCTCTACAGATATGGGATTGGATGATAAAGAAAAACTGGAGTATTCTGAAATCATTCAGGCAAATTCTACTGATTTGATTCAACTGGTGAACGATGTACTCGACCTCTCACGACTGGAAGCTAAAATGATGAAATTCCAGATACTGGATTGCGAAATGCGGGAAATATGCAACGACCTGATATATATGGCCCGTAGAGACAGTAACGGACATATACATGCCGAACTGGAAAGTGATGTGGAACACCAGATGCTTAGAATGGACGCCAACCGCTTCAACCAAGCTGTATTGAGCATGCTGATTTATCCTGTACCCAACGATACTGATCGTGAAGTGAAGATGCAACTGAGCAAAGACGAAGAAAATCAATTACTGATATTCCGTATCACAAACAGCCCGTTAGTTGACTCTGCATTTGCCTCCCAGCAAGTTTCCATACGACTAAAAATCAATCAATTGTTATTTGAACATTTTGGTGGTAGCTTTATGGTAAGTGAAAGTGCCGAGGATGGTTATCCCATCACTTTTAGTATCTCCTACAAAGAATAAGACTATTCAAAATAAAAAGTGAGTACAATCATTCGGGAAGTAATTTTGTCGACTGACTGCGTGAACTTCAACAACGATTGGTCCGTAAGATCTTTACGGTCTTTCTTAATAAGGTTTGCCAGTCCGAAACAGAACTTCAACTCCGGGATTAGCTTGAAATAAGGCAGATAGAAATCGCATCCCAACCCTACTTCAACATAACAATCGAAAGGCTTTACCAACAAGGCACCCTGCTTCTTCACACTGAAATCATACGTAGGAGCAATACCCGCCATCAAATAAGGACGGTAATTATTAAAACGTTCAGCAGCAAACTTCAAATCTATCGGTACAGAAAGATAGGCGGATTTCATCGACTGTGAATGTTCTTCACCACTGGCTTGCTCGCGGAATACGACTCTCTTATCCCCGAAATGTAATGTGGGGACAAGACGCAAGGAAAGGAATCGATTCAAATAAAGTTCGCCCAGCACTCCGACCGTAAATCCGGGAGAATATTCAGGCACATCGGCAAACCAACTCTGACCATCTTCCGTTACATATCCGGTGTTCACCAATTTATAATCCTGCACATGGATACCTGCCAAAAAACCATAGTGCCACCTCCGCTGATCGATATACGGGCGGTTCTGTACCTTCCGTTTCTGTGCCGAAGCACCGAAAGCAAGGAGTAAAGTAAGGATTATCAGACAAATGCGCTTCACATCCTTAAAACGCCAAAAATGACATTTTATTGCATTTTCCTCCCGTTTTCTCCACACTATTATTTAGACAAGGTACAAATTAAGGGAATTTAAACAGGTTTGATAACAACTAATCAAGAAAACCATTATTTTTGCCGAACTAATTAGTACTAATAATTTAAAATCTAAAGAAAATGGCTTACGTAATTAATGACAGTTGTGTTGCTTGTGGTACTTGTATTGACGAATGTCCGGTAGGAGCTATCTCAGAAGGTGATATCTACTCTATCGACCCTGAAACTTGCACAGATTGTGGTACTTGTGCTGATGTTTGTCCGTCTGAAGCAATTCACCCGGCAGAATAATAAGGTTTCTCTTTAAGAGATCAAAGCCTCGACTTCTTACGAATCCGAGGCTTTCCTTTTCTACAACAACCTATTTCAACGAAGGCATCCTGTCGCGAGTTACCACAAAACTCTGGTTCACCGCATCTACCCACCATGACTTATCGGCATGGCTGTGTGCTGTTCCCATAAAGTCCTCCGAATGTAAATCATGCGTCAACGAACGGCAGTACCATGGCATGAACCATGCCCACCGTGCTCCCGACTGCCATTGTTCACTCATTGTAGATACTTTGCCGCACTCACTCAACGCCACCAATTTACCGGGATATTCATTGCTCAAGCGCTGATAACTGCTTGCTATCTCTTCGTTCGTCTTGTTATAAGAATCCCTCCCCACTATATCAACATAAGTATCCCCCGGATACCAATCCATATCTCCCTCTTCACTGGTCCAAACCCAAATAAGATTATTCAAGCCCTTTTTCTGAAATGTATCAAACATCAGCTTCCATAATGCTTTATAAGCCTCAGGTCCATTCACTCCCCACCAGAACCATCCTCCGGAAGCCTCATGCAACGGCCGCCAGATGACAGGTATATCCTTCTCCTTCAGCAAGAGCAAACAATCCGCCACTTTATCCATATCCGCTTTTACTACTTGATTCTCATAAGTGCCTTCTTGAACAGCCTTTGAAATATCGAAAGTCGTCAGCCGTCTGTCCTTCATGTTACCAGCATAAAAAGCATACTCCTTGCTGCCTTGTTCTACCGGAACATTCCAATGCCAAACGAGTGCAACCAAACCATTGCATTTCCACCATTGTTCCAATATACTGACATCTTCATAATTCGGGCGATTGGTCGTTGAATGCAAATGCAGATAGTCAAAACAGTTCATTGCCGGGTACTTGCCAGTATGCTGGTGCACCCACTCTGCTTCATTCGTATTCCAGTCAACAGTTGCCATTGTAGCAGAAAGCATGTTCTTCCCCACATTCTTCCTCAGAAACTCAAAGACCTTGACAGCTTGCCTGGAAGCATCAGGAGTACACAAAGGAACTGCCTTTGAATGATTGCCGTCATCCCGTTTACCATTTTGAAAGGTTGTCAGCATTGCTGCTATCAGCAAAAAAGACACTATTGGTTTCCAAAGTTTCATATTTTTCCTTCTTTATCTAAATATTATTTCAGTACCAGCAAAAGATGCGGCCAGTCTCCATCATATATTTTCTGTATATCACCAGCACAATCTATTTATTACTGAATTAGATAAGGTTCTATTACCTCAGCAAACCTCTCATAAGCAAGTTTACTGGGATGCAGTCTGTCACTGATATAATATTTTTCAGGTAGTTTTCCATTTTTATCATAAAGACAAGATGTTATATCAACATAAGTAACCTGCTGACTATTTTTATAAAAATTCAATACTAACTCATTCACCTTTTTTTCTTTTGGAATCCAATCAGGCATGGAGGGTGACGGATGGAAGGAAAGAAGAAGAATAGGAACACCTGGCAGATGAATATCCATCAAACGGCAAAAGCACTTGATATCTTCAAAAACGCGCTCAATAGAAGCACCATTATAAAGATCATTAGCACCGCAAAGCAAAACTATCTGTGCCGGTTTGTAGGCCACTACCAAGCGTTGGTAGTGATACAAATAGTCACTAATCCACGAACCACCGTATGCACGATTCAACACTCTATGATTTGGGAAATAGTCATTAATATTTTCCCACATTCCAAGTGAAGAGCTACCGATAAAAAGTATGCTACCCGACTTTGGAAAACTTTTTTCATCCAAACTATAGTAATAGTCCAATTGCTCTTTGTAAGCATTTGCTCTGAAATATACAGAGTCCTGGGCTTTCACCATACTATACGCAAGCAGTAGAAAACAAATGATTAAAATATTCTTCTTCATTCTCTTTACATTTTATTTATATTGTCAATACATGTCGGTATATCCTAATATTGCCACTGCTCTAAACTTTATCTAGCAAATTATCAGGCAAATACGTCTAGTCTCCATTACAGAAGCATTCACTCGTGGGACTTGCCCAATATCCTCTTAACATGTTGTTGCAGGATATAAAACGCCGGTTCTCCCATCGGCCCATGACCATGGCCTCCTATCTCATATAAATAAGTTTCTTTATGACCGACCAATTTCATCATCCGCCACATATAAGCATTCTCTTCATACCGCCCGAAAAGTTCCAATTCGCGGTCACCGGTTATGAGAACCAAAGGAGAAGCATCTTTGCGGACATGAAACAGAGGCGCATACTCATCAATAGTAGGCTGCAAATTGTCTATCCCCTTCATTTTCCGATAAGAAAAATGGCTGACTACCTGTCCGCTGAAAGGAATCAATCCGGCAATAGAATCGGCATCCACTTGATACTTGTTCAGCCATTTCTTATCCAATCCAATCATGGCAGTCAAGTATCCTCCTGCCGAATGCCCTGAAATGAATATCTTGCTTTTACTTCCTCCATACTTCTCCACCTCCCGAAAAGTCCAAGCCACAGCCGCCGCCGCATCGTTCAGACAGGTATCAATCGTAACATTGGGCAGCAGACGATAATTGACTGCCACAACTACCAACCCCACATTTTTCAACTTCCAAGGGATGGATTTATTTCCACTGGTCAGCCCCCCTCCATGAAACCAAACAACTGTGGGACAGTCTTTTAGATTTTCCGGATAATAGATATCCAGTTTACAGCGCTCTTTCGCATAGCTTTCTTCCGAAGAAGAATAAGGTACATTCTTTACTTCCTTGTATGTGATTTCCTGGGCAAAGACGTCTAGGAAAGCCAGTAATAAGGATAATGTCAAACAAATCTTTTTCATTCTAATTTCATTTATTCCTTCAATATAATCAATATCCGTAATTATTCCCACCCAACAACTTGTTTTCTGCTACTTCGGCAGCAGGAATGGCATAAAGGAGGTTTTTCTTTGAACGGACGGTAGAACGGTTAGCATTGCCGCAAACAACAGATTGCGTTTCGTTCATCACATCCAGATACAGTCCCCAACGCAACAAATCAAATTTCCGGTTAAACTCCTGGCAAAGTTCCAACCCACGTTCTTTCAACACCAAGCTGCGGGCTTCCATTTTATCGGTCACCTTGCCGGCATACAGTGTTTCGGCTTTAGCACGTTTTCTGATTACATCCACATCTTCCATGGCAGCTTCGATGTCATCCAGTTCAACTTCTGCCTCTGCACGAAGTAAATAAGCCTCAGCAAACCGGATTAATATAACATCCTGGTCTTGTGCCGTTGCCTGTCGTGCTGAGAAAAACGAGGGATTGGCAATATCACCGTTGTAATGCTTGGTAAGGCAAGCTACACCATATTGATAAGTACTGTTGAAGTCCGGACGGAAAGCTTTTAGATTTTCCGGCAGATTGTCTGCATTATACACATCGGAGTTGGAGGGGAAAGAAACCCACTTCTGGGTGGCACCGTAAGCGGTCTGATAGTAGTGCCATACTCCGTGAACGATGCGGTCGTCGACCGTATCATATTGTTCGTACAGATTGGGAGCCATATAAATCCATGCGCCTGCACCTCCATAAGGAGCCGGATTGTGATAATAGTGTAAATAACTGTTATTAAAGTCTGTATCACCTCCATTGGCAGATGCGCCCCATACAAATTCCTTGTTCCTACGGTTATTGCTTCCCCAAAGACTCAGATAGTCCGTTGCCAAGTCATAATCCGTTCCTCTACGAGCAATTACCATGTCACACAGTTCTTTAGCTCTGCTATAACACTGTTTGGCATTGATATTGGCTGTACCTTCTACCGCCGCACAATTAAATTTCTTTTGTTCACCTTTAATATCCACTATTATTTCCACACCATCATTGGACAGTGCAGCCGATCCCATTGTGCAGTAAACGCGTGCCAATAACAGAGCAGCTGCAGTTTTATCCGCATGTCCCCATGCACCAACATTGCCTTCGGAGTTGTAGTACATATATTCAAGGGCAGTTTCCAGATCTGCTGTAATCTGCCCATAAACATCCTCTACAGAAGAACGCGGGCAGTTGAGCTCTGTTTCAGCCATCAGCCTCAACGGAACAGCACCATACATTCTCACCAAATGGAAATAGGCAAACGCTCTAAGAAAAAGAGTTTCTCCATAAAGCTGCCGGACAGCGGCTTGTTCCATGTAGGCATTGGAACTTTCAAATGATTCTTTTGCCTTATTGGCCCGGTTTATCATTCGGTAGAACACACTCCACAAATCATTATTGGTATTGTAGGCATAGTGCCCTGTAATGTCTCCGCTACCGGCAGAACTAAGCACCCAACCCGGTGCGGCACAATGGTCGTGGTCCTGGTCTATCCATGCCTCATAAGTCTGCTCCATGCACCAGTTATCCCAAAAGATGGCATAGATTCCGGTTACCAATTGTTCGGCTCCTTTCTCACTTTGAGCCAGTTGTTCAGAAGTGATGGAGTAAGGATGTTCGTCTAAGGAGCAACTTGCGACAAAGAATGTGGCAAGAACTAATATCATCATTTGTATCTTTTTCATACTTCTATTTCTTTTTTATAAATTAGAAAACAACATTAAGACCGAATGTAAAGCTGCGTTGCTGAGGATAGGCACCAGAGTCAATGCCTCTCAACGAAGGTGTAGAGCCAAAAGAGTTGACTTCCGGATCATATCCCTTATAGCTTGTAAAAGTCAGCAGATTATTTCCAGTAGCACTGAACCGGATACTGTTGATATGCGGCAACGGATTCTTGACAGTATAGCCAATGGACAAGGAACGAAGTTTCAGGTAAGAACCGTCATCCAAGTATAGTTTGGAAAAGCGAATGTCCCTTCCTGTATAATAGAAATTTTTAGGTGCCACTGCGGTCTGCGGATTGACACTCCATGACTGCTCATAGACGTAGTAGGGCTTATTCTGTGTAGTACCTATATCATAAAAACGGAGCGAGTTCATGTTGAATATGTCATTTCCCTCTACTCCCTGAAACAATATGCTGAAGTCAATGTTCTTCCAATTCAAGTCGAGACTAAAACCATAATAGAAGTCTGGACTGGCATCACCTATCCAGTCCTGGTCCTTGTCAGTGATAAATCCGTCTCCGTCCAAATCCTTATACTTGATTTCTCCTACCCAGTCGCGGCGTATGATTTCTTCTGCCGCCGCATCCGAGCTGTCTGCCTTATAGTTAGGATATTGAGTCTTGAATTGATGGCTGTTGACAACCTCGTCTCGCGACTGCCAGATACCATCATGTGTCCACCCATAGAAAGCCCCGATGGAGTGACCATCAGCAAGAGCATAAGGACGCATACTGTTATAGATGGAATTGGGAAACATCGGTTCTTTCCCAAAGTCACAGATTTCATTCTTGTTGAACGAAATATTTCCTCCGAATGTCAACGAGAAATCTTTGCTCTGAATGGCAAACACTTTCATGTTGGCTTCAAATCCCTTATTAATAACCGAACCACTGTTGGAGAGTATCTGTTCGATACCGGTACTGGAAGGTGTCTGCTTATACTGCAGTAAATCCGTTGTTTTCTTGTAATAATAATCAAATTCTAGAGATACCCGTTTGAAGAGCATCAGTTCCAAGCCTGCATCATGCTGCCAAGTGGTTTCCCATGTCAGGTCTTTATTACCCGGATTATAAGTATTCGTAGCATAACCGTTCTCAATGTTCGAACCGAAAGGATAGTTGGCAGCCGCCATGATGGCAAAAGTCTGATAAGAACTGATGGCCTGATTACCAGAGGAACCGTAGCTATAACGCAATTTCACGTTACTCAGCACCTCAGACAGTCCTTTCATGAATTTTTCTTCGGACAAGCGGTAAGAAACACCAATGGAGGGGAAAAAAGCAGCCCGCTTCCCTTTGGCGAACTTACTCGAAGCATCATTACGTGCCGTAAAGGTAAGGTAATACTTACCAGCATAGTTATAAGCTAAACGTCCAATGAGAGAGAATAGTTGGGAATCTCCTTTACCGGAAGAGACTGAGGTCATTGTACCTGCATCCTGCAAAAGCCACCCTTCTGTATCGTCGGTACCAAATCCCTGCACAGTAATTGCCTTGTTGTAATAGCTTGACTCTTCCCATGACGTGCCCACCGTGGCACTGACGCTGTGCTTCCGGTTGAATGTTTTGTTGTACATAAGCAGGTTATCAAACAGTAAGGAGGTGCGCCAATTGTCGCCAGCATTGGATTTTCCTCCGATACCTTTTCCTTCTGCCAGGTAGCTAGGCCAATACTTGTTAGCATCGTTGCGCGTATAGTTATATCCCAATACAGACCGGAAAATCAAGCCATCCATCAGCGTTATGTTCAGATAGTTAGATGTTCTGAATGTCATGTTCTTATTTTCGTTCAGCGCATTGATGTAACGAGTCGGCACTGCTACCATACTATATTCATTGTCCAAGTCCTCTTGCGTCTGTGAAGCAGGATAGGTGAGGGCCGAACGGATTACTCCTTCCGTACCGTTATTCTGATTATTAGTCGCCGTCTTCAATACATTCGAGTTGGCAAATGTGCCCGATACAGACGTACCGAACTTAAGCCACGACTTTATCTGTTTATTCAGGTTAGCTTTCATTGTGTAGCGGGAGTAGTCTGAACCATTTATAATACCTTCCTGATTCAGATAACCTCCACTTACAGAGTAGTCGAACCCTTGTGATTGACCGGAAATATTTAAATTCAAGTCATGCGTCAAGCCCGACCTGAATATCTGGTCCTGCCAGTAGTACGGATCGTTGTCAAAATCATCCGGACCTTTCAAATAAGTTCCCTCACTGTTTGTTGTGCCGGGAAAAGGCAAATCCGTCTGTACCCATTCAAAGTTGGAGACTTCTTGGGTATTGATATAGGAAAGGTTTCTGTATTCAGCGTAGTCTTTGGCACCCAATACTTTTATCTTTTTGGCTACATGGCTGCTTGTCAGTTTATAGGACAGTGAAACTTGATCTTTTACACTCAGTCCACTGCCGCTTTTTGTAGTAATCAGAACTACACCGTTAGCACCGCGCGAACCATAGATGGCAGTAGCCGATGCATCTTTCAGAATCTCAATGGAAGCGATGTCATTGGGATTCAGTGAAGAAAGTGCATTGCTATAGTTTGGTGAACTTGAATCGAAATTAATGGTATCGTCATTGCTGTCAGAAATGGGCACTCCGTCAATCACATACAAAGGCTCTGTAGAACCTTGGAAAGAGTTCGTTCCACGAATCTGAATACTGATGCCACCGCCCGGAGCACCATCATTGGACACCACATTCACACCTGTCAGTCGACCTTGCAAGCCTTTTTCTAAACTCACCGGAGAACTTTTCAATAGTTCCTCGCTTTTCACTTGTGCCACCGAACCAGTAAGGTCACTCTTCTTCACAAAGCCGTAACCCACCACCACCACTTCATCCAAGGTTTGACTGTCTTCTTTTAAGATAATCCTCATATCGGAAGCGGCTTTCACGTTTTGCGACAAATAGCCAATAAAAGAGATGGTCAACGACGTACCTACCGGACAATCTATCGCAAACCGTCCGTCCAAATCAGTAATTACACCATTAGCTGTACCCTTTTGCAAAATGTTGGCTCCTATCACTGGCTCTCCATTTTGATCGACAACGATACCCGTTATCTTCTTATTCTGTTGCACCACCTCTATCGTAGAGTTTGCAACAACTCGCATCGGAGGCACTCCGACTAAAAGAAGAGCCATACAGGTTCCTCCAACCCAAAGAGTTTTTTTAGAAATGCTTTTCATGTTTTTGTTTTTAGTTATAAAATCTATTATCAAAGGTCCTTAAAAACACTTGTATGAACAGGCTTCCGCCCTTTCGCCCACAAAAGTAAGGATATCATCCACAAGTTTACTTCCCATTTGAATATCCGACTATCCTATTTGTGTCTGTACCCAAAACGGAAGTCTTTTTACCCAAAAGGGAAGCCCGTATATGCTTCCCAACTCACAGAAATATCTATCTTTGTGGCAAGAAAAACATTCAAGAACCTACTAATGAAAGCCCTTTTTATAACCTTACTCCAATTAATAGTCTGCATTACGCAGGTACATGCCCGACTAAGTTTCCGCACATTTGATGTGAAATCGGGGATATCGGACAATTACGTACAATCCATCCTGCGTGACCAATATGGATTTATGTGGTTTGCCACCCTCAACGGCCTGAACCGCTACGACGGTTATCAATGCAAACGATATACCACCATCCAGTTGGGTACTTATAACAACTGCGTCAACACTATTGCCGAAGACGCGTCCGGCATCATCTGGCTGAAGACACCCCAATATTATTTCTTCTACAACAGGGAACTCGACAAAATTGACAGCGACATCCACAGCCAGCTAAGCCCATTGGGAATAGAGGGAAAAGTGGAAATGCTCTGTGTAGATAACGAGCAAAATCTATGGTGCACCACCGACAATCGTCTATATTATTATGTATATAAGGAGAAACGTCTCCACCAAATGCCTCTAATCGGCAAAAAAACATTAGTGGTAACGGCCAAGCAATCACATCACTACATTCTGTTTGCCGATGGAGAGATAGCACAAATAAACTGGAAAGCGAAAACCATCCAAAAAGAATGCCAAGCACCACCTTCACCATCAGGAGAATATCGCATGTACATGGACAATCAGTTCAGGTTATGGATTTATACAATCTATGCCTCCAACATCCAGTGCTATGATACCGGCAACCAACAATGGGTACACTTCGCCGGAGAAGAACTACTAGAAAATGACTTTGCTAAATCCGTCATAGACGATGGGCAAGGAAACATTTGGATAGGGACTAACAGCAAAGGGATATATATCTTGAATAACCGGTTAAACGAATACACTTCCATCCATAGAGATGATGATACCCCTTTCTCCCTGCCCAGTAACCACATTAACTGTTTCTACAAAGACAGTCAGGAAATCATGTGGGTAGGAACCAGTAAGCAAGGAGTCGCCTTTACTTGCCTGGACAATATATCCTTTGAAATATGCCGTACACCGGAGCAGGAAGACATCAGCTGTATTCAGGAGGATGAAAAAGGATATTTATGGTTAGGCTTCGACGGTAAAGGGTTGGTACGCTATGACAAAAAGCGACATACTTACCAGCTATTCAACACCAGCAACAGTAACATTCCATCGAATCTAATCATAGGTTCCTATCTTGACACCAAAGGAAGAATGTGGTTCGGGAGCTATGGCAGCGGGGTATTCTATGAGCAAAACGGAACTTTTCATTCCATATCATATCCAATGGAGAAGAGTGATGAAAATCCCATAAGCTATACTCGACATATTATCGAAGATAAAGAGGGTAACTTATGGATGGGGACATTTATGAACGGATTATACTGCATGGATTCCAAAGGAAAATTCACGGCTTATACCCAAACTAACTCGTGCTTGCAGACCAACAGTATCATGGGCTTGTCTCACTCAAACGACTATGCCACGCTCTATATCGGGACAAGCACCGGACTGTATAAGATGGATGTCCTGACCAAACGGCTTACGCAGATAAACGGAGAAAGTGAAGAAAGTTCCCCGCTAAACAAGATACACGTCAATTGTTTGCACCGAGACCAACAAGGACTACTATGGATTGGCACACGAAGCGGAATCTACATCTACGAGGAGAAAAGGAAGAAGCTGACGCACCTCTCTACTGATGACGGCATATCCCACGCCTACATTCGCAGGATTGCAGAAGACCATAATAAAGACATCTGGCTGACGACAGACAGAGGGATCACGCACATAATCAGCATGAACAATTCTTCTACAAACTCCTTCCAATTCCGCTGCTATCCCTATTTTGAAGAAGACGGAATCGGAAATATCGCCTTCAACAACTACTCCGTCTATTGTAACCGAAAAGGGAACATCCTGATAGGAGGTACCGGAAAATATTTGAAAATATATCCTGAACTAAACAAAGTCCACCCCAACAAACACAAAGTCATCTTCACCGGACTCTACTTGACCAATCAACGGATAGACGTAGGCAATTCTACACATGATGGACGGGTGTTACTTGACAAGAACATTCTGTTACTTGACAAAATCATCATGAACTATTCTGATAACAACTTCGCATTAGAAGTGTCCGCTATGGATTATGGAGCACAGCACAAACTTCAATTTGCCTACCGAATGGGAAGCAAAGAAGAATGGGTAAAGTTAGAAGGTAACCGTATCTACTTCAACAAACTGTCACCCGGCATTTACCGGTTGCAAGTAAAGGTGAACGAGCCTATCGGCAACCAAGCACCCATATCTACCCTTATCATCCAGGTACGTCCCCCTTTCTGGTTATCAACTACAGCTTATATTCTTTACTCCGCACTGTTGATAATAGGTACGACCTTACTATTAAAAAAGATGCTCCATAAGCATCAACGAATATTGCAACAGCAGAAACGGGATTTAGAAACCGCCAAACAACATGAAATGGATGAAGCCAAAATGCGCTTCTTCACAAATGTAAGCCATGACTTGCGCACTCCTCTATCGCTTATCATCACACCGATAGAGAAATTATTGCACTCCGAGAGCACCCAAGCCTTCAAAGATGATTTGGCATTAATACACCGCAACGCCTCTACCTTGCTCGACGAAGTAAATCAGTTATTGGATTTTCGCAAACTGGACCAACAAAAGACAACATTCTCTCCATCATACGGAAACTTGCCAGACTTCATTGCAGATGTATGTATGGGGTTCAATGCCTTGTCACAGAAGAAGGGAGTATCTCTGCAAATAAATATGAATACCCCAAAGATAGAAATGGATTTTGACTGCAACAAAATGCAACGCATCATATTCAACCTGCTGTCCAATGCCATCAAATACAATCACGAAAATGGCAGCGTCACTGTCACAATAGACAAGATACTAACAAATGACGGTGAAAGAGCACGCATCCGGATAGCCGATACCGGCATCGGCATTAGGGATGAGAACAAAGAAAAGATATTCGACCGCTTCTTTCAAGAGCAGCATAAAGCAACAACTTATATGGGAAGCGGCATCGGGCTACACATTGTGAAAGAATATGTAGCCTTGCATGGAGGTGAAGTAAAAGTGGAGAATAATCATCCTAAAGGTTCCATCTTCATCATCACTCTCCCCATCACCCGAATACCCCAAATCACTCCTGCCGAATACACCTCTTCACTCAAGACAGAGGAAAGTTCCATGCAAAAGATCATAGAACCATCGAAAACCGAAAAAGCCTCTCTGTTAGTGGTGGAAGACAATGATGATTTCCGCGAATTCCTCATCAGTTGCCTAAAGGAGTATTATGTAGTGTTCGATGCTCCTGACGGAAAGAAAGCTCTTTCTATTCTTTCCCAACAACAGATTCAGATAATCATCAGCGATGTAATGATGCCGGTGATGGATGGCATGAAGTTATGCCACAAGGTCAAGACGGACATACGCTATTCTCATATCCCCATAATTTTACTTACAGCCCGCACCACTGAAGAACATATCCTGAGCGGACTACGAGAAGGCGCCGATGAATATATCACCAAGCCATTCAATCTGGAAATCCTTCTACTGCGTATTCACAAAATGCTGATGTGGACACGAAATAATCATGAAAAGTTCAAGACGATAGACCTTTCACCGTCCGAAATCACAATCAGTACCTTAGACGAACAACTCATAGAGAAAGCTGTCCGGATTATAGAACAGAACATGGATAACTCGGAATTTACCGTAGAAGAATTTAGCTCGCAAGCAGGTATGAGCCGTAGCGGACTCTATAAGAAACTGATGCAAATCACAGGAAAGTCACCGTTAGAATTTATGCGGATTCTACGTTTGAAAAGAGGGAGGAAACTTTTGGAAGAAAGTCAGCTAAGTGTATCGCAGATTGCTTATCAAGTAGGGCTTTCGCCCAAACAATTTGCCAAATTCTTTAAAGAAGAGTTCAACTATCTGCCATCCGAATACAAGAAAAAACAAGAAACTACCGAAGAATAATAAAAGTTCTCTCATATCAGTGGATAGAGAGAACTTTTTTTCTTGGAGACCTTCTAGTCAGCCCTGCAAACAATACTTATTTCAGTTCAGCCAATGCTTCCTTAATACGGCGGATAGACTCCACAATATTCTCATCGCTGGTCGCATAACTCATACGGATACATTCAGGCGCACCAAATGAAGCACCACCCACACAAGCTACATGAGCTACTTCCAACAAGTACATTGCCAAATCATCCGAATCTTCAATCTTGCGGTCACCGGCAGATTTTCCAAAGAAAGAATCACATTTCGGGAACAGATAGAAAGCACCCTGCGGTACGTTTACTTCAAATCCCGGAACTTCTTTTGCCAACTTCACAATTAAATCACGACGACGTTCGAAAGCCTTACGCATTTCTTCTACAGGAGCCTGCGTTCCAGTGTAAGCTGCTTCAGCAGCCTTTTGAGATACTGAACAAGGGCCTGAAGTATATTGACCTTGCAGCTTATTACAAGCTTTTACAAGCCATTCCGGTCCGGCAATGAAGCCAATACGCCAACCAGTCATGGCATATGCTTTAGATACACCATTTACGATTACCGTGCGATCTTTCATTTCGGGGAACTGAGCAATACTCTGGTGCTTGCCAATATAATTGATATGCTCGTAAATTTCGTCAGCAATAACAATAACTTGCGGGTGTTTTGCCAACACCTCAGCCAAACCTTTTAATTCTTCCTGAGAGTAAACTGAACCGGTCGGATTAGAAGGTGAGCAAAGAATCAATGCTTTAGTCTTCGGAGTGATAGCAGCTTCCAACTGTGCAGGAGTAATCTTGAAATCCTGTTCGATACCTGCGGTAACAATCACCGGAGTACCCTCAGCCAACTTCACCATTTCCGGGTAACTTACCCAGTAAGGAGCAGGCACAATCACTTCATCACCTGGGTTTACCAGCACCAATACTGCATTACAAACTGATTGCTTAGCACCATTGGCACACGAAATTTGTGCGGCTGTATATTCCAGACCGTTTTCCTTTTTCAGTTTCTCCACGATTGCATTACGCAAAGCCGGATATCCCGGAACAGGAGAATAGCGAGAGAAGTTGTCGTCTATCGCTTTTTTCGCAGCCTCTTTGATGTGGTCAGGAGTATTAAAGTCAGGCTCTCCCACACTCAGGTTAATTACGTCAACGCCTTGTGCCTTCAACTCGGCGCTCTTTTGCGACATAGCCAGCGTCGCCGACGGCGACAAACTGTTCAAACGATCTGATAATTGATTCATTTTTCTATCTATTTTATGGTTGTTGCATAAATTTGGCTGCAAATTAAGCCATTTTCTTTGATATTAGAAAACAAAACAGCAAATTACTTATTAAAATGTAATGTATGCCCCATGCGTTCCTTCTTTGTACGCAGGTAACGTTCATTGTACTGATTCGGGGTTGTTTCAATAGGAACAATCTCTGTAATCTCCAGTCCATAAGCCTCCAGCCCCACACGCTTCACAGGATTATTTGTCATCAGTCTCATTTTGTGTACACCCAATTCACGCAGAATCTGAGCACCTACACCATAATCACGCTCATCAGCCAGGTGTCCCAGACAGATGTTGGCATCCACCGTATCCAGTCCGTCTTCCTGCAACTTATACGCTTTCATCTTCTCCATCAAACCAATACCACGCCCTTCCTGGTTCAGATAAACAACTACTCCTTTACCGGCTTTATTAATCATTTCCATAGCCTTATGCAGTTGTTCGCCGCAGTCGCAACGCTTGGAGCCAAATATATCTCCTGTGGCACAAGAGGAATGCACACGTACCAGAATCGGCTCATCTTGCTCCCACGTACCTCTGAACAGAGCCACGTGCTCCAGACCGTTAGATTTCTGACGGAAAGGGATCAATCGGAAATGTCCGTGTTCGGTAGGCATATCTACTTCTACCCCTTCTTCCACAATGGATTCTTGTTTCAGGCGATAGGCAATCATGTCACGGATAGAAATCAGCTTCAGGTTAAATTCGTCAGCCATCTTACGCAATTCGGGCAGACGAGCCATTGATCCATCTTCATTCATGATTTCCATAAGTGCACCCGCAGGATAAAGACCTGCCATACGGGCCATATCAATCGTAGCTTCTGTATGTCCGGCACGACGTAATACACCTTTTTCCTGAGCATACAAGGGATTGATGTGTCCCGGACGTCCGAAGGTTGCCGGAGTAGAAGCCGGATCGGCAAGCGCCTGAATGGTAGCTGCACGGTCGGCAGCAGAAACGCCGGTAGTACAACCTTCCAGTTTATCGATAGTCACCGTAAAAGGGGTGCCCAATACGGAAGTATTGTCACTGACCTGATGAGGCAAATCTAATTCTTTACAGCGTGACACGGTAACCGGCGCACAAAGCACACCACGTGCATGCTTCAGCATAAAGTTTACCTTCTCAGGAGTTATTTTCTCCGCAGCGATAATCAAGTCACCCTCGTTTTCACGGTCTTCATCATCCACCACAATCACAAAGTTACCAGCCTTGAAGTCTTCAATCGCCTCTTCTATTGTATCTAATTTCACTTTTTCCATTCTGTATTCTCCTTTATTTATTTAGGTTATTTCAGATTAGTTTCTATTATCTTTTGAACGTCTCCATTAGTCTTGATAATCCGCTCCATATCCTTATTCAACCGGATACGGAATGCCCAGATGCGGAAGTAGAAGAACAATCCTATCGGCACCAACAATCCACAGGCCATATTCAGCCAATAATTACGGAAAGGACGCAAGTGAGCATGAACCGGAATAATAGGATAGTTATTCAGTGCATTCAGCAAATGAACAGATTTAGTATTGGACATCTCTTCTACTAATTTCTCAAGACGCTCATTTATATCTTCTATTTCTTCATCGATTGAGTCTGCCATCCACAACTTGAAATAGTTGGGAGCACGCTTCAACGCTTTCTTTTCAGCATACGCACGGCAATCAGCAGACAGTGCCTGCAAGTCGGCAGGCAAATGAGTATAGTCAGGATCGTGTATAATCACCTCTTTACGGAATAGATGGCGCACACTGCGTATACCGACGATCTTCTTAAACCAACTCACATAGGCATCGGCATTCAATACCACGGAGTCATTATTGGATTTATAAGTAAGGAATGCACCCAATGGAGCCAAGATAGCTGTACTGGTCCACATACCCATCCAGACAACCCACTGTCCATCACGTGCCATTTTATAGCCCGTATTATTAATAATGTAGTAAATAATAAAAATAAGAACGGATACCACAACCGGCATACCTAAACCGCCTTTACGGATAATTCCACCCAACGGAGCACCGATAAAAAAGAAGATAAGGCATGCCACCGAAAGTGTTAATTTCTCATGCCAGGACGTCATATGACGGCGAAGGCTGGTATCTGTCTGCGACATACTATAACTCTTGACACTCCAATCACTCCCCGCACTCTCTGCACGGCTCACGGCAGTAGAGATAATCTTCTGCTTCTGTGATAAGGTAGCCACATTGAAAAGACTGTCCACATTGTATTCTCCCAAATGTGCCTGCTCTATCTTCAGTGTATCAGCTTTCTTCAAGTCAGCAGAAATCTTGTAAGTGCCATTCATCGCTTCCTTGAAATAGACACGCCCCACACTGTCATTCTGCACCCTCATGGAGTCAATACCCGCTTGCAGCATCGCCATATCCTTGCTGTTAGACTGATTGCTCATGATACCGGCATCTACCATATTAAAATCGGAATTGAACTCAATAATAGCATGCTTCTCCCGAAATGCTTCCCGGCGATAAGGCACATTCTTCTGATTCATATTCTGCGATTTCAGATTTTCAAACTGCTCACCACTATAAAGATGCAAATACAAATGCTGTTTATCAGCCGTCATTTCCAGTCTTCCAGAATCAGACTTGATAATCTGCGCATTCTCAAACCCCTTTTCGAAGTTATAAATCAGCACGTCGTAAAGCATACCCGTTTTACGATTCTTATGCTTTACATAAAGGTTATAGCCATCAATCTCGTCATAGAAAACTCCTTCCGGTATATCCAATTCCGGCGATTTCTGCTTCATGGAAATCAGCAATGTCCACAACTTAGTCTGCGCCTTCGGTCCTATTACATTTTGGAAATAAAAAGAAACGCCACAGATGAAAATGATAAACACAATCAACGGGCGCATAATCTTAAGTAGTGAGATACCCGCCGCCTTCATGGCCAGCAGCTCAAAACGTTCACCAAAATTACCAAAAGTGATAAGTGCCGCCAGCAGAATAGCCAACGGCAATGAAGCCGGCACCAATGTTAGGGCGGAATAAAAGAAAAATTGTGCAAGGACACTCATTTCTAATCCTTTTCCCACCATTTCATCAACGTACTTCCATAGGAACTGCATCATGAAAATGAAAAGGCAAATGAAAAAAGTGCCCATAAAGAGCGTGCAGAAGCTCTTCAATATAAATATATCTAACTTTTTTATGCGCAGCATTTTACTCGTTTCATGCAATGAAGACACAAAATTAGCATAAAAAAGGGAGTGTGGAAAATTTTTATATCAAAGTTAACTAAAAACCGCACGTTCTCCGCAGAGTATCTACCTGAGAGTCCCATAACTCGCGCAAATCTTTCACCTCATCCGCCGCAGCGAAATCAGTAACTTCCAGCACGAAATCGTTAGTCAGTTCATTGTTTGTCATCTTTAATTCAAAATATTCCCGCTCATATTCATCATCCAGCCAACGGAAGCGAATAAAAGAGAAAGCCCGCACAGCGATAATCTCTGCGTCACGACGTTCCGTCTTTCCCCAGAAGAAGGTGACAATCTTATCGTCCGACTGTACCCTGTCTGCAAACCAGCCCTCCAAACCGGTGGGGGTACTTATCGCGGACCAAAGAATGCTTTTAGAAGTTGCATTCAAGAGGTATTCCCGATGAATCTTTTGTCTTTCCATAGTTCATATTTGCTTTTTATTGCGGCGGCAAGATAGAGACTTTTTTCTAATTACGGAATATATTTCTCCAAATTTATTCATCCGGCCTTTCCTTTTACCACATAACTCCCTGATACTGTTCTTAAAAGAGGTATATAGAAAGGTTGTTTTTCTTTGTATCGCTTCTATTCAATAAATTATTTCGCAGAAAATCTTCACAAATATTTTGGCGATTTAAAGAAAAGCTATATCTTTGCACCCGCAAACAAGAAATGATGGCGGGATAGCTCAGCTGGTTAGAGCGCATGATTCATAATCATGAGGTCCCCGGTTCAATCCCGGGTCCCGCTACAAAGAAGATTTAGACTGTTAGGAGGCTTCCACTCTTGGCGGTCTTTTTTGTTTTTTACCTCAATTGGTAGCAGGTGACGCTATAGGTGACGCTAATTATCCCCCCGTTGGGGGTACCCGATTCCGTTGACGGAATACGTAAGAGGTATGTAAAAAAGCAAGTAATATATGTGTATAAATTCCCTTTTTGTACAAGGAAAATTTATCGCTGATTATCAAGGCACTACAAAGTATCAATTTCTTGTCGACAAGAAGTTAGGAGTTTGTCGACAAGAAGTTAACTTCTTGCCAACAAACTCCTAACTTCCTGCAAAAGGGGAAATAGCAAATACTCCGGTTTCCATACACCGCATGATTGATAGAACGACTAGTCCAAAATGACAAAATGTCAATAGTATCGTCTTACGTTTCTTTCTTTCGCATCAATGCTGCCGTGATGCAGGAAAACGCAAGGATTTTCTATTAAGTAAATACTACATGATGCATTATAATATCATAAAGCGTCTTTTCGGAAGAAAACTCAATCTGCCTCATCCTTATTAATCATAAATTGGACAGATTTCTAAAAAAACGATTATTGGACTCCGTTGCTTATCCTCTTCAAAATAGAGAAATATCACCTGTTTTTCGGAGGGGCTACACCCTTTTTCAGTGATGGCGTCACCTTGTTATGAATAAGGTGTAGCCCTGTGAAGTAAAGGGTGTAGCCTTAATATATGAAAGAGTATTTATTTTCGCAGAAAAGATAGTCTGTTTGGGTGAAAAAGATCATGTAATTATATAAGATAGACTATCTGTTGCATGCAAACAGATGGTCTGATTCTGACAAACTAAGGTTTCAATCTTCTGGAAACACCTTTCTGACCGAAAGCCTTATTACCAATAATGAGGAAAAGCAGACATAATGTAACAAAACACTCTATCTGGCTATCCTATTGTCATATCGAGTCAGAAATGGAAGTTCCAACATAAATAAAACAGCTGATGAAACTATTTCAACTTTAAATTACTTCTTACAGCCGCAGCAGCGGGCTCACTTGGTGTAACGGATTTCCGGGTACAATAATCAAATTCTGCTGATTTATCACCGCTGAATGACTTCCATTTCAGTTTCAACTTAACGGTTTTACCTTCCGTATCAGGCAATTCGTCCAACTTAAAGGCAACCAGACCATCACCCGTTTCCCCATACGTATCGCCATACGCATTGTGGCGGAATTCCACTTCATAAGGATTCTCCGGATTCTGCCCCAAAAGTAAGTTTACAAAATGCTTTTTGCTACCTCCCCATACAGTCCTGAAACGAAGTGTCAGATAACCATCCTCCGCGAGAGTCACCCAGTCATTTACTATTTCCACAGGATCTGTGCCATATATTTCATCATTTTCTTCTCCCAAATCCGGAGCAATAGGCTTTGTCAGGATACTGTCTATCCAGTTGATGTGCACAGCTTTCGTGTATTCACCACTGGCTTCGTCCACTTCACTGTAATTCATCAATGCTCTGACCTCTTTGTCTCCAAAAGGAGAGGTTTTCACATTGGTCGGTAATAAGGTCGTCTTATCATCCAACTGCAAGAAAAATGCTCCATCGGCAGCTTCCTTCACTGTCACAAGGGCATTAGGATACCTCAGGTAATAAGCGTTATTGTCGTCGTCGTCCAGACAGGACTGAAAACCTATAGAAGTGGCTACTACTGTTGCCACGGCAAGTGCTTTACTAAATACTGAATTAATTTTCATAATGTACTTCCTCTAATTAAATATTCAAAATAACTTCTTTGTATTAGAGAAATAACAAATTAGAAAAAAGACTGCATGGCATATTGTTAATTAACAATAATGTCTATTATTTCCAAATCATCCGGCACGTGTACCACACCGGAAAATCCCTGAGCTGCTTCTTCCATATAACACGCTTTACGCGTATTCAGCGTCTTATCTTCCGTATGATATAACAACAGATTCTTCACTTTCAGTTCTTCCGCCAGCTTCCCGGCATCCAGTGCCGTACTATGGTGTTTCTCATAAGGTTTGAATATATCACGGTCTTTATACAGACAGAAAGCCTCGCACAACAACCAGTCAGCCCCTTCCACATAAGGACGATTCTTCTCATTATAAGGTTCATCTCCAAGACAAACCAGCGATTGGGCATTCGGCAATGTGGTACGAAACCCATATTGTTTCTCTTTAGTCGATCCTATATCAAAAGATTGTAGTTTTAACTCCCCTGCTTTAAATGTCTCTCCGTCCTTAACCTCACAAAGTTCAATACCATTTCCCAAATACTGTACTATTTTCTTAGGCAACGTCATCCGGCAGATCCAATCCAGAACTTGTAATACTTTATCATGTCCATACACCCGGAAGACTCCTGCATATTTTCCACTTTGCATCCGTTGTGCCACCATCCGGATTACCCATACCGCACCCAATATATGGTCCGTATGAGCATGAGTCACAAACATATCGTGAATACGTTCAATGGCGATACCGGCTTTCTCCAACTGAACCAATATTCCATTTCCTCCACCGGCATCTACAAGCAGCACATTTTCAGCTGTCCGGATTGCGAAACAAGTATTATAGCATCTGGTAACGCCTGCATTACCCGTACCTAACATAATAATCTGAATATCCTTCATCCTCTTAATTCTATAATTACGAAATCTGAGCCACAAAGATAAACAGAATATGCCATTCTATAAGGAAAAATCAAAGCTCTCCTTATAGAATGGCATATTTATAACAGTATAGTAAAGTATATAATTACTTACTGAAATCTCTTGGAGCCGGAACAGGCGGCAATGGTTTACGGTTCTGCAACTCCTTCATTACTTCCTCAATAGCCTTATTGAGCTGTTCGTCTTCACCGTTCCATTCCTTCACAGGATCGTTATCAATCAAGATATCCGGATCGACACCATGATTTTCAATAATCCACTGGCCTGTTTTCGCATCATAACTGGTGAAGAAAGGAACACGGATATCCGTACCATCCATATAAGGCAATGGTCCGCTAATACCTACAATACCACCCCAGGTACGGGTACCGATTAGTTTACCAAGCCCCAATGCACGGAAGCCCCATGGAAAGAGGTCACCATCGGAAGCAGAATATTTATTAATCAAACAAACCTTCGGCCCCACTTGCACGGCATCGGGTATAGTGCCGACACGCTTCGTTCCACGTCCCATCGTCAAGCGGTAAGGTTCGCGAGACAAACGTTCCAGAATCATCGGAGATACATTACCGCCACCATTAGCACGGTCGTCTATAATCAGACCTTCCTTGTCGAGCTGCGGATAGAAAAAACGGGAGAACTCGTTCAGACCTTCAGGGCCCATATCAGGAATATAGATATAGCCAATACGTCCATTGGATGCCTTATCCACCTTCTTCAGGTTATTCTGTACCCAGTTATAATGATAAAGAGGATATTCATTTTCCAGCGGACTGATGACAATCTTTCTTGCACCTGCCAATTGCGGCTTGCTGTTCAGCGAGATTTCTGTCGGTACATCAGCCTTTCCTACCAGTAAAGCATAGATATTCTTCACCGTATTCGTCGGTATGCCATCAATGGCGACAATGTATTCCCCAGCCTTAGCCTCAATACCCGGTTCAGTAAGCGGAGAACGCAGTTCCTTACTCCAGGAAGTACCGGGAAGTATCTTATCCAAACGGAAGAAACCGCTCTTATCTGCCGATACCTCAGCACCCAGCAAACCAGTCTTGATACGTGCCGGTTTATCCGTTTCACCCGGATTGACATATGCGTGTCCGCAGTTAAGCTCACCAATCATCTCTCCAATGATATAGTTCAGGTCGAGACGCGTCTTTGCATAAGGCAGCAGAACAGAATATTTCTGTTTGATTGCTTTCCAATCCACACCATGCATATTCTCCAGATAAAAACCGTCACGATAAGCACGCCACGCCTCATCAAAGATTTGTGCCCATTCCTTGGAGTAATCTATCGTAATGGACATATTATCCATATTGACAGGCGTACTCAGATTAGCCGCTCCTTCCGGTATAGCGGTTACATAAAGCTTGTTATCCTTGTAGAACAAAGACTTTTGACTACCCGGAGTAACCGTCATCATTGCACCATCGGCAACCGTTTCTTCTTTCTGACCTTCAAGATCAAAAAACTTCGTTCCGCCATTGCCCCAGTAATATACCTTCTTTCCGTTTGAATAGAAATTAGCATAATAAGAAGCCGACAATGGAAGCTTGATGATACGGTCGGTGATACCTTCCGGATCAAACTTGACGAGTGACGCAGAAGCTGTTTCCTGTTTCGCGTCTTTCTTTTCAGCAGCCTTCGGGGTCTCACTTTCACTGTCACTCTTCACTCCGGCATCTTTCTGCATGAAAGGTGACGGGGTATCTTTCGAGAGCAAAGCAAGATAAACTCCATACATATTATTATAGACATGGTTCCATTCCAACCAGCCGTATGTAGGATTGAAATCGCGGGCAGATGAGAAAATCAGATACTTACCATCCGTACTGAATACTGGTGATGAAGAATTATACCACTTGTCCGTTACCGGATATTCCTTCTTTCCAGCAATATCATAGACATATACAACTGTTATTTCATTATCTGCATCACGGGTATAGGTCAGCCATTTGCTATCCGGCGAGAAAGTCACATCCTGCGGTTCCCCCATCGGGTCCTGCAATAGCATAGTCACCTGTCGTGAAGCTACATCCAGAAGATTGATACGATTCTGACGGTCGGTATAAACAATCTTCTTACTGTCCGGACTCCATTCGAAAGAGCGGATATACGTATCATTATTCTTGGTCAGCTGCACCGGATTGCCTTCCACCGCATCCTGAAGATAAAGCTCGGTCTCTCCGGTAGCATCCGAAATATAAGCAATGTATTTTCCATCAGGAGACCATTGCGCATTACGTTCGTGAGCACCCGGAGTGCGGGTTATATTTTTCGTTACTCCCTTGGTCGAGGGCAGATTAAAAACCTCTCCGCGGGCAGTTACCACCACCCGTTCTCCATCGGGAGATGCACTGGCAGCAGTCAGATACTTAGCTCCATTCTTTATGGCGCTACGAGCATAGATATTATCCGAAGCAAGACTGATATTTACTTTCTCGGGCTGACGGGTGGCAGCATCCATCTTATAGATATATCCGCCATTCTCAAACACAATGGTATTGCCGGAAGCACTCGGAAACTTTACATCATATTCGGTAAAGTTAGTAATCTTCGATGTCTGTTTTGTCTTTGTATTATAAACAAAGATATTCATGGTGCGATCACGATCGGAAAGGAAAAAGACATCATCGCCGATCCACATGGGGAAGATATCCTGAGCAACATTATTCGTTATATTCTCCACTGATTTCTTTGCCGGATCGTATATCCAGACATCATCCGCCATACCACCTTTATAATACTTCCAGGTACGGAATTCACGCATAGTACGGTTGTAAGCCAGTCGCTTCCCGTCGGGAGAGTAGCTACAGAAACCGCCTTCGGGAAGGGGAACGGCTTCGGGCATTCCACCCTCCTGATTGACAGAATAAAGCTTGCCGGAAAAACCACTGCTGATGCGGTTACGATATATGATTTGTTTGCCGTCGGGGCTCCATGCCATTACGATATTATTAGGTCCCATGCGGTCGCCCAAGTCATCACGGGCATTGGTTGCGGTGTAAGTAAGGCGTTGCGGTTCGCCGCCTATGGAGGGGATGGTATACACTTCCGTATTTCCATCATACTGGCCTGTAAAGGCAATTGTCTTACCGTCCGGTGAGAAACGGGGAAACATTTCGTATCCCACATGCGAAGTCAGGCGTTGAGCCTCTCCTCCCGTGACAGGCACTTTGTAAAGATCGCCTGCATACGAGAAGACAATCTCACTACCGTTCGTGGCCGGAAAACGCAACAAACGTGCTTCATCTGCCGCAGAAAGCCATGCAGATGCACCGATCAGAACGAATAAGGATAAAAGTAATTTCTTATTCATGTTATTTGAATTTAGTCAACTTACAAAAGTAAGAAAAGAATAAGAATAATTACACGAAAAGCATGCAAAAAATCAATCTTGCCACTTTAAGTGCAGTTCAACTGATGCCCCGGATTATTAACAAATTCCCCCGGCTTTATACCGAATTGTTTCTGGAAACACTTTGCAAAATACGACGGATTATTAAAACCTACCATATAGCAGATTTCATTAATACGGTACTTATTTTCCGCAAGCAGGGCTGCCGCTTTCTTCAACCTCACTATCTGTATCAATTCATTCGGAGTAACATTAGCCAGCGTTTTGATCTTGGCAAACAGACCGGAACGGCTGATACCAAGCTGTTCAGCCAGGAAATCAATTGTCAGTTCCGGTTCAGAGAAGTTCTGTTCGATAACCTCATTGATACGGGTCAGGAATTTATTGTCCACCGAGTTGCTGGCTATGCTGTTCAAAGGCACCATCGGCATTTTAGAAAACTTCTGGCGGAGCAGATTACGCAAGTCGAGAAGATTCTTGATACATGCCTCCAGATATTGTACTGAGAAAGGTTTCTCGATATAAGCATCCGCACCGCAGTCCATACCCTCTATCTTAGAGTTCGTATCCGTTTTTGCCGTCAGCAATATGAACGGGATATGACTGATAGCCTGGTCCGCCCGCAAAGCCTTGCAAAATTCCACCCCATCCATGCGTGGCATCATCCAGTCGCTCACAATCAAGGTCACCTCATGCACCTTCAGTTTTTTCAACGCTTCCACCCCATCTTCTGCCGTCAGAATGGAATATTGAGCGGAGAAACTGCTTGAAAGGAAGTTCAGCATCTCTTCGTTATCATCCACAATCAGCATCACCGGCTTATCTTTAGAGAACACCACCGGCAGACTTTCCGACAAGATATCTTCGGGAACCGCCGGATTGAGAACACTTGCCTCCCCATTCTGCACCGTCTCCCCAACTTGTTCAATAGGCAGTGTCACTATGAAAGAGGAACCTTTATTGATTTCAGACTCTATCTCTATGCAACCGTTATGTGATTCCACAATGCTCTTCACAATACTGAGTCCGATACCCGTACCGGGTTTATTATCCATTGCCTGATAGAAAGGTTTGAAGATTTTCTTCCGGTCTTCTTGGCTGATACCGATTCCGTTATCAGTTACTCTCACCACAAACGTATGCTGTTCCGGCTGAATAAGACAAGAAAGGATTACTTTATCCTTGGTATATTTGCTTGCATTCGTCAGCAGATTGCTTATCAGCTTGGTGACCGCCTCACTATCAACCATAGCCGTAAAATCAGCATCGGGATATTCCACTTCCAGATGTGCACCATGCTGGGTGATAAACGGTTTAAACCGCTCGCAAACCGCCTGTAGTAATTGGCTGATATTCTGCGAAGCAAACCTAATAGTCATTCCCTCCTGCTCCACCTTACGGAAGTCCAGCAGTTGATTGACCAAAAACAGCAGTCGCTGACTATTGCGGTCGATAATATTCAGATCATCCCGTAGCACTGCCGGCATTGGTATGGACGATTTCATTATCTTTTCCAAAGGACCAATGATAAGGGAAACCGGAGTACGGATTTCATGGGCTATCATCGTGAAGAACTTAATCTTAGCTTCATGTACTTCCTTCTCCTTGCTCACATTCAACTGATTGATTTCCGCAGTGTGCTTCTTCTCCGTCCGCTTCAACAGGAAACGAATAAAGAAGGTCAGCGCTATGCATGCCAAAATGAAATAAAGGATTTTGGAGGTGGTGCTCCAGTAGAAAGGAGGATGAATGGTTATCTTTAAATTTGCTTCCTGGTCGCTCCAAATCCCATCATTATTCGTGGCTTTCACCTTAAAAACATATGTTCCGGCAGGCAGATTGGTATAAGTAGCTTTATTCTGCGAACCTACATAATTCCAGTCTTTATCGAAACCTTCCAGTTTATAAGCATACTGGTTCTTTTCGGGTGTGCAATAGCTCAATGAAGCATAAAGAAGGCTGAATACATGGTCTTTATAAGACAAATCCAGTTCCGTCATCCGGTTCAGGGCTTTCGGCAACTTCTTATCACCTATCCGGATTTCCTTGTTGAAGATTTCCAATCCTGTGATAACGACCGGTGAAAGCACCTTATTCGTTTTTATCTGATAAGGATAAAAAGCATTGAAACCATTTACCGAACCGACATATATCTTCCCGTCGGAAGCCTTCAAAGCTGCATTAGGCAGGAATTGTTCGCTCTGCAACCCGTCGCTGCGCGTAAAAACCTGACAACTCTCGCCGGGAGCATAACGAACCAGTCCCTTCGTTGTGGTCAGCCACAGCACACGCTGGTCTTCAACAATGCCGCAAATGTTACGACTGGGAATATCCAGAGGTATCGCTTCAAACCGGTCTTCTTCAGCATTATACTTGCAAAGCCCGTTCATCGTCCCCACCCACATATTCCCGTTGCCATCTATCAGCACGCAATTCACTTGATCGTTAACCAATGCACCGGGAACATTGCTGTGCACATAGTTCTTCCAAGTCTTTTTATCCGGATTATACTTAAACAAGCCCTTCCCTTGCGTAGAAAACCAGATATTGCCGTTGGCATCCTGATCTATATCGATGGTTAACGATTCAAGATCTTTGACACGGATAAAGTTGTCTTCCTCACGGTTATACAGGTTTACCCCTGCCATAGAAGTCACCCATATCCGTTTCTCCCGGTCACGGAAAATGGCGTAAGAACTGGTGCCGTCAAGGGTGGTCAAGTCTCCTCCCCTGGTGGTATATATCCTGAACGCGCCTGTTTTCGTATTCAGCACGTTGACTCCTCCCGTATAGGTGCCAATCCATAAATCATCATCATCCATACAAAGAGCATGCACATTATGGTAAGAAAGACTGTTTCTATGTTCATCGGGCATATAATGAGTGAATTGTTTATCCTTGGGAGAAAAGCGGCTCAGCCCTCCATCATCAGAGGCTATCCAGATATATCCAGAAGAGTCTTCACAAAAACGTCCGATAACAGTTCCGTTCACCGAGTTGTAAAAGCGCGAATGGGCAAAGCATTCAAACTGCCCGGTATTAGGCGAAAGATAATTCACCCCACCGTAATAAGTCCCGACCCATATTCCGCCTTCACGGTCTTTTACGATGGGATAGACAAAACGATTGGATAATGAATAAGGGTTTGTTTCGTCCTCCGTGAACAGTTGATGTTCGCATGTAAGTGTATTAAACAGCAAAAGTCCGTCATCCGAACCTATCAATAGTTGGTGGGGAGCATATTCCATCAAAGAGTGGATATGTGTAGCCCCCTTACCCTCCGACGGATGCAAATAAGTGGTTGCCTGACCTGTGTATCTGTCTATCTTCTGCAAACCGCATTCCCAGGTTCCCAACCACAGTGCATGTTCAGAGTCCTCCAACATGACCAGAGAGTTTGAGTCATATTTGCCTGTTTCGTAAGTGATAGGGAAAGGATCGAACTTATTCTCCGCCTTATTCAGTTTGGAGACAGTGGGGCTTCCCCAATTAGTGACTGCCCATATCTGATTTTCACTATCAATCAGCACACTGGCCATTAATCCATTGGCATCTTTAAATTCATAATGTTCCAGATAGTGTTTGGATATATTATACTTGAAAATACCTTGCCCTACTGTCGAGAACCACAAGTTGCCGTCTCTGTCTTCTGCAATATGATTCACATTGCTCTTAATGCTGTCACCTTGGGCTGTCAATACATTGAATAGTTCAAAGCTTTCCGTTTCATAATCAAAAATATACACCCCGTCTTCTGTCCCTACCCAGATATTGTCCGTAGTGTCGTAAAGAGAAGAGATATAATCATTAGACCCTTGCGGATTCAGATTATAAACCTTTATAGTGGTGCCGTCGTAACGGTTCAGGCCGTCATCCGTACCAAGCCACAGAAAGCCATATTTATCCTGCATAATAGCACGCACAGAGTTGGAGGATAATCCATCTTCCACGGAGAAATGGCGGAACCAGAAATCAGTAGAAGCTGCCGGAAGCACCAGCGGAATAATACCGGCTATTATAGCAAGGATAATCTTTTTCATTTCTTCACCAGATATTGATTGAACATAATTCCCATTACAATCAATACAAGACCGATGTAAGTTGTAAACACAATCTGTTCACCCAATATGATTGCAATGAAGAATAAAGACAAGAAGGGAGATAAGTAACAAAGCTGGTTGACCAATGCCGGATTGGATGTTTTCCGCATGGCAAGGCTGAAAAAGATGAAAGGAATACCCATTTCGAACCCGCCGACATACATACCCGACAGTATACCGGGCAACGTATTAAGATGTACGCCTACCCCCACAGCTCCTATCAGCAAATAGGCCGTGCCAAACAGGAAACTCATAAACAACGCAATACTGCCATCTGTTTTATCTTTGAACTTATTGTTTATCATCCAATACATAGCCCACAGAAAGGCGCTCAATGCTGCCAGCAATAAGCCATGCACAGGTATGTCCATACCTCCCGACTGCCCCGTACCTACAGATATAAGTACCACTCCACCCAGCGAAATGAACATGCCGATATATTTCTTCGGTGGTATGGGCTGATGGGCGAACAAGGCCAACAGAATAAGCAGTACAATAGGCCATGCATAATTGATGGGCTGTGCCACCTGTGCAGGTAGCAGGTCGTATGCTTTGAACAACACCAGATAATAAGCGACAGGATTCAGTAATCCCAATAATGCAAAGTATCCCCATTGGCGACCGGAAAGTTCTGACACCAGTCTCCACTTCTTCTGGAAAGTCAGCAAAAGGGCAAATATGACTAATGAAGTACAACTGGCTATCAGCAGCATCTCAAAATGAGTTAGATGCGTCAAAGCTATCTTAAAAGCAGTGGCTACAGTAGACCAACTAAGCACTGCAATGCAGGCATAAACAACGGCACTTGTACTGTTTTTCATCGGTTCATATTTGTTTCTTTTGCAGACATAGTATTATCTGTATGTTTATAAAGGATTGCTTCCCGTAACCCTGATGCGGTATGGCCATTGAGCATCTTTATCTCCCGGAGCAGGATTCATCCAATGCTCTGTTGGCGCTCCCATCACAACCAGCCACAAATAAGTCAGAGTTTGATCTTTTGGAGCTGTAAAAATAATACTTTTCCCGCTATTATCGCCCATTTCCCCATAAATAGATTCACCTTCTGCCGTTACGGCAACAAAACCATAACGCCAACCTGCCTTATCTGTGTGGATTGCAGTATATCCTTCCTTTCCCGCTTCTCCGCAGAAGTCCACTTTCACTTTCTCTCCCGGTTGAGGAACAACCAAAGGAATAGCATTGAATCCATAATTTTCAGGACAATTCTCCGATGTTATTTCGTACCAACCATCCGGCTGAGTAATTAGCTGAGAAGTATATTTATTGGCATACGGGCGTGTTTCTTTCCAGACGCGCGGAAAATCCCAGTTGATAAAGTGCCGGTAAGTATCAAACATCTCGTCACAGAATTGTTTCTGATTCAAAGCCGCCAAACGTTTGTAGGTGATAACCGGATCTTCTCCCCGCTTTCCCTGACGGTAAAGTTCGGCTATAACGGGAAGTCCCCGTTTCATGCCCCAATATTCCAAAACGTAAGGTGAATGATAAATATTCTCTATGTGGAGATAGGCCTTGTGAGTCAACTTCATGAAAGCATCCCAATGATATTTTTCATCAGTAATCCATTCGGGATTAACCTGCCACAGCATCCATTGCGAAGTCATTTCAAAGAAACCGCATCCTCCCCAGGCTTCGCCCTGCCCATCGCAACTGATCTGTGCCTGAAAACTATGTCCCAATTCATGGGCGATGCAGTTCAGTTTCTTATCCTGCACACGGTTGGGGGCAATCCATAAAGCACCAATTTCTCCGTCATAATCACCACCATAGGCTGTGCCTTCCAAGGAGTAGTTCAACATCACCATCATGCGATACTTATCGCATTTGGAACCGGGACGTGAGAATTCCAGTGTATCACGGAAGAAACGGTAAAAGCTCTCCAACTTATCCATCAGATTCGGTAAATCGACTTTCATATCATGTCCTTCCAGCTGTGGAGGGTTGGACAAATCGTTCCCGAAGCCTTTCTCCCAGAAGATGACGAAGTTTTCAGTGCAGGCCATGCGGCGGTAGCTCCACTTGCTTTCAGGGTTTTGCAAATCCATTCCCTGAAGGTCTTTGGGAATATAAATGGCTTTGCCAGCAGGTATAGGAACGGATGCCACATTCTGCGCCTTCAAGGCTAATCCCCAAACGATAGCAAGACTTAATAAAAGGATATACTTCTTCATAATCTTTATTTTGTTCCTGACGGATAGTTTTTAATAACAGTATCTAAATAATCGATACGTTGTTGAAGCCATTGTTTCATCCGGGTTATCTCCGTCTGATAATTTTTATCAATAGGCCAGCACTCGGCATTACGCTTCATGGCTTCGGAGCAGTTCACAACAAAAGTATTCGTTTCCTCCCAGAACTCTGACATAATCTCACCCTTTATTTCCATCCAACGTGCCTTGTATTCGCTCACAAAGCGCTTATTTTTGAAAAGATCCGTAAAGAAAGACGGAACACGATAGCCTCCGGTATGATTGACCGGATCAGTGCCCAATACAAGTTCCCGATAGCTGGTGAAATAGTTATGTCCGGTATACATGGTTCCCCAGTCAAAGTCAAATCCTGCATCAAAATCCCAAAGTGGTCCCATAGTCCAAAGCCCGTTTTTATCTTTATGCATATAGATGCTGCGTGGAGCATCTACCTCCACATTGTACACCAGTTCCTGTATTATCATATAATCTATAAACGAAGCAATATTCATCAGCCGAGCGGTTGTTTCATAATCGCTGTCATGTATGCTCTGTTCTAATCGGGCAAAGTCATCCTGCACCCCCTTCAGTTGTGTGGCAGTAGCGTCTTCCGGATGTTTCACACAAATGGGCATTCGGTAAACTGTCGACCAGAAGTTGTCTCCCCCGTTCGGATTCAATTCCGGTCCGTCGTCCGCATCCAGCGAAATCAGCATACCCTGTTCATCATCCACCGCTACGCGGCTACTCCCTTGTTCCACTTGCTCGGTCAACTGATAGAGTCCGATGTACTCACCGTTCAGTGTAACTTCTACATAACGAGAGTGATTGGTATAAGGCAAACCCAATTTCTCACCTGCAATAAATGCGAAAGTATTCATCATTTGGGTCGGATCACGATAATTCGCAAGAAGTACCCAGTCCTTTTCAGTAGCTAGTCCAAGTATTTCCGACTTTTTATCCAACTTGATGCGATAAGGTTTCTTCGGATACCAAAGCCAAGTAGAATTCCCACGTCCGCGAATGCGCCCTGTTCCGGTATAGTTCCATTCTTCTTTTTCCGAGTCAATGATAAGGGTACAATTCACATAGTCCTTCTTGTCCTTTGAAACAATAGGAGCACCATTTTCGGTGTTGATGGTCAGTTGGGCAACTTGATACATGGAGGGTGATGGAACTTCTGGCACTATCGGACAAGGGTCAACAGGCTCTGAATCATCAGAGCAGTTTGCTAAAAACAAAGATAAACAGACTAAACCAAACAAATTTGAAAATTTCATTGATATACTATTTTAAAAGTAACCTAAAAAACAAGATTTCAGGCTGCATGTCTTCTACATTAGTTAATTCCAGTAATTTACATATCCATTTATGAATCTACTAAGAATGGTAAGGGGGATGAATAACATCCCCCTGCCAATCATATCCTATGGAATAAATACTTCAGAACCTTATACTATTCTATAATAAAATTGAATTTAAGAGTAGCAATGTATTCCTTACCATCCTTGGTATAGACAAGTTCAACCACTTGAGGATAACTTTCTCCGGCAGTGAGAGCACCTGGCATAAAGCCTACCTCCATGTCGTAGATAGTGTGGAGCTTAGTATAAGTTCGTGCATTTTCTCCCCATCCTTGCGGTTCACCAATGGCATTACACCAAAATCCGCCTAACTCACCACCACAATTATCTTCGTAACTGTAAGTACCATTCGTTAGTTTCAGACGCATACAGATTTTACCTTCGGTCAATCCTTCAGCACTAGGATGCAGAATTTCAGCTATTTCTTCCGGCATCAAGCAGAAAGCATGGCAAATAGCAGCATTGTCATAATAGGCGATATTATAGCGGGCAAAGTCATAAGCTGCATCGACTGTACCTCGTACATTAATAGTCATCTCAACATTTTCAGGTTTGGCATTCGGGTCGAGTACCACTTCAACTACATCATTATAACTTTCCACATCGGTGCCACTCAAAGTAATAGTGTAAGGCCATTGTTCATCATCTTCTTCCTTATCATTCCAATACTGACGATTGTATTCATTGGGAGCAGCCATTATCACGAAGTAGAGTTCATTGGTACCGACAGGCACTGTGTAAGAAGCTGTACCTTCGGCACCCTTGCTCATTTCCGAATAGGTTGGTTTGCCGTTTACAATAGCTACATAGCCATAACGGTAGTCAGATGAAGTATTATCCGAAGCATTGTAGATCGTCGTTTTAGCCACCACTTTTCCATCTCCGTCCACTTGTTCGCCTTTATCACCTTTAACAAGAGCACTTCCGGGAGCAAGAGCACTAACTGTAGTAGAGACAGTGGTTCCGGCAGCAGGAACCTTCAACTCAATAACATTAAAACCGGTAGTTCCGGGACAACTTGCATAACCCACCTGATATTTGAGGTCGCCTACCTTGTATAAATCAGTACTATAATCACCTTTCACATAATCAGGTACAGTCACCGGTTTACTTTCATTATTGGCAAACTTCAACTCATAGTATACCATACGTGAAGCATAGTCATAAAGATCAGCATAAAGAACATTTTGACTATTACCGCAATATATACGCTGATAAGTTTGTAATGGATCTTCAGGATATTCCGAATCACGCCAAATACGTCCATATGCATCGATTCCATGTTTCTCTACCCAAGTATGCTGCAACCAGTAACTGGCGTAACGCATCCATTCATGGTTGAAGTGTCGATGATAATTCTTTTTCCAAACATCAAGGTGATAGCCGAACATTTCTTCCGGATAGTCAAGTTGAGCTTGCCATTGTGCACACTGTTCCCAGAAAGCACAACCTCCGGCACCATCGGGGCCAAATCCATAACGGAATCCATGATGTAAATCAGCCGGAGCCCCCTGCTTGTTCACTTTATCAGCATAAACCTGGTACTGGAATGAGTGACCGATTTCATGAGCTATGGTAGAACCTACAGGCTGACAAGTAGATGGATTTACCCAAAGGGCACCTATTTTGTCATCATAACCAGAACCAGTGGCAAGCCACTCATCCTGATAAATCAGATAAATCTGCATCTTATAATCGTCAAGCATAGATTTACCTTCACCCAAAGTCGCCATCTTAAGAATGTTAACATTGGTATTGAAGTATGACTCCGCTTTCTTAAGAAGGTCATCAATATCTACGCGCATGGCAGCCGCAACGGTTTCCGCATTTGGATCTGCTCCAAACTCCGGTGACCAGAATACAAAGAAGTGTTCACTTTGCTTCATGCGATGCCATGAATAGTAGCTGTCATGACGAAGCATATATTCAGGACCTTCCTCGAAGTGAGGATTTCCGGCACCTGGACAAATATATTTGGCATAATCTTTAATTTCGTCAGGTTTCAGGTACAATACCTTATACTTTTGAACCAACTTAATAGCTTGTGACTGACCTTTTACGGTAGAGATTGTAACAGTGGCAGAACGGTCATTGGTAGTGTCTTCGTTCTCCTGCATGGTCACAGTCAACTTCAACTCTTCACCAGCCTTACCTTCAGCGGGTGACACGCTAGCCCATGAACAGGCGTTACCTTCGGCATCCACAACGGCAACCGTCCAGTCCATATCACTCTTAAAGCTGATTTCCAAAGTTTTATCTTCGGCTTTAACCGCGTAATCAGCCTCCGTGCCTGTAATAGAACCTTTATATCGAGGATCATAATCAGCTACACGTTTTGACATATCGTCATCTTCACATGCAGTAGTGAGAAACGATGTTCCACTAACAACCATCAACATAGCTGCGAAGTAGAAATAGTGTCGTATATTGCTTTTCATTTTATATTGTTTTAGAAAGTTTAAAAATAAGGCATTACTCGAAAGTTACGTTCAAAAGGAACGACATCGCTTTTTGTTTATCAGGAGTAGCCAAACCAAATTTAACCATCATTGTAGTTCCCGATGCGATACCCGGAGCACGTCCGATAGCCATGCAAGCCGGATCATCCTCTAGCCAAGGCTCGATGAAGAAAGAGAAGCCATCTGCTCCCCAAGTGCAAATTTCGTTATTGGCATTACACCAGTAACCACCATTATTTGCAGTAGAAGTGCCGTCCCAAACATATGCATTAGTTTCAAGGTTCATTATATAAGGTTTTACTGCGCCATCGGAAACAGCAGCAACCAATTCGGCAGAAGACATACCAAACACATAATTGATATTTTCAGCTACACTCTCGAATGTCAACGAATAAGCATTATAGTCACCAGCAGGAATCGTTATATCCTGAATGATGAAACTCTTATCAAATACAGTCATAGCCATAACGAAACGAATAGCCGTATTGTAGTTTGGTCCATCAAGGGCAAAGCCAAACTCTATCGAAGCTGCACCACCGGCATTTCCATCGGGATAAAAATTGAAGCATTTGGTTGCGACATCGAATTCAATGATGCCATACAAGGATGCATCATCAATTTCACATACATTACCGTTTTTATTAACATACCAGCCATATTTCTTCCCTTCTACATTGGCTTTTGCTTTGTTCCATACACTACGGGAGGCATTAATGGGACAGACAACCACTTTCCCGCTCTCAATAGCACTCATCAGTTCATCTACCGTCATGCCGAGCTGTTGCTGTATTATTGTTTCATATTGTTCGATACTAATGGTAGCAGGAACAGGATCGCCAGCTTTTTTATCAAAGGTACTGGTTACAGTTCCCTTTTCATCTGTTTTCACGGGTGGATTCTCATTTGGACCGTACACATGCATACTTGTAGCATCTGTATATTCTTCACTGCAAGCGGTTGTCATAAACAACGCGCCACAAATCATCAGTATATAGATTAATTTCTTTTTCATTGTTCTTTATTTTGTGGTTGTATAACCAGGGTTCTGAACTAAGTTAGGATTGGCATCCAGATTATCCTGCAGGATGGGGAAGATATCAAGATGGTGATCGTTCGGATTAGTGTTGGCACTTTTGCCGAACCATGACTTACCATTGAATACATTACATCCATTAGTCATCTTGAAGCGAATAAGGTCTTGACGACGGTGGTGTTCATACACAAACTCCCAAGCCAATTCATCAAGCAAACCACCAAGAATGATATCATCACCACCTTCGTGAGTAGTAATAACTTCAACATTAGTAAGGTTCTTGTCATCATCAAGCGTACCTTGCGTTTCGCGCAATCCATAATCGTATACGCTGCCTCCTTTCAGTTGGGCAACAGTACGGACTGCTTTTTCAGGGTTGTTTTTGAATGCACGACGACGAATCATCGTTACAATATCCGCAGCATCCTGCTCTGTCTCACCATTATATCCGCCCAGACGGAGCAAACATTCAGCCTTAATAAAGTAAGCGTCTGTCAAACGAAAGAAAGGTACATTGTCATCACTGGTACCAATGTTACCCGGCTGAATCTCATAGAGCCATAGACGGGCACCCTGATAATCACCTGCACCTGGCTTTTCAATAGCCCATACTTCGGGAGTAAGATTCACCTCTTTTCCGTTATCATAGAGTATATTTCCTTGTTGGTCACGCTGAACGCCCCATTTCCAAGTATCAGCCTTACGGGTGTCATCTTCATCATAAGTATTAAAAAACTGCGGTACGCAAGCACTACCATTCCAAGGGTCGAACGAAACGCCAAATACATCCTTGCAGATGGCGGGAAACCATTTACAGAAGTGGTTCGTGCCATGACCGGCATATTTATTGCTATACATCAGCTCGAATATATTTTCCTTGCTCCCGGCTACGGAGAAAGGCTCACGGTAACTCTCAGCCAGTGTATAGGCACCATCATTGATGACTTCATTCACCTGTTCGATAGCCAAACCGTAGTATTTATTATCAGGAGCATCGGGGAACCAAGCATCATGGTTCAGATACATCTTTGCCAGTAGCATGCAGGCACCATAATAATTCAGCTGTCCCTTTTCCACTTCTTTAGTGAGCAATGGTTTCGACTCTTCTACTTCTTTCACAATGAAATCGAAAGTAAACTGCGGAGTCTCCTGTTTCGGCATATAGTCGGCTGGCAGTTTCAAAGTAGTAGTTACAGGAATATTGCGATGCAAATCGAACAACACATAGTAGAACAGCGCACGAAAAGTGCGCAACTCGGCTGCTGCTCTTTCGTTACTGCTGATGGTTTCATCGTCAAGCAGCTGATTGCAAGAGTTTATACCTTGATAACAAGAGTACCAAGGGCGATAAAGATGATTAATAGTAGGATGGAATTCATGCTTGTGCAATGAAACATACTGTGCACCCCATCCTCCATAAGTGCGGTAAGGAGTCATGAGCAGGTCACCACACTCTTGGCTAATATCCATATAACCTTCCCAGCCATCGTACATATCGCGCAAACGGTCGTAAATTACGCCATATTGAGCTGCAATTTCACTTTCGGTAAATTCGTAACTACCATCACCGGGAAGCTCACTATATAAGGTTTCACTCAAATCGGTACAACTGCCCAGCAGGATTGAGCCTGCAAATAACATACCGACAGCACCTTTCTTTAATATCTTATTATATTTCATAATTATTTTGTTTTTAATGAGGTTAGAAAGTCACGTTCATACCTACAGTGAATGAACGTACAGTAGGATATTTATCACGACTGTCTACGCCGGCAGTCCAAAAGTTATTGCTGCCGAGTTCCGGATCAGCCCCCTTATACTTGGTGATTGTAAACAGATTGTCTACACTGCCATAGAAGCGTATATTCTTTATATAAGCACTTTTTTTGAAGTCATAAGTATATCCCAAAGTCATGTTGGTCAGTTTCAAGTAATCACCATCTTCAATGTAATAACTGGTCACTACTTGTGACTGCTGTGCAGAGAGTGGACGAATACCGCCAATTGCATCGGCTGCCGATTTCAACTTATTGTAAGCATGGGCGTTGTTTTCATAAAATACACGCTGCTGATTGATAATCTTATAGCCAAACTGACCGGTAAACTGCATAGTCAAATCGAAATTCTGATAGCGGAATGTATTATTCCATCCCATAGAGATTTTGGGAATGCCATTACCCATACGTTGATACCAGTTGTCGCGGTCGTTACGCATTTCCTGATAAAATTCGGCAGCCTGGCCAGTTTCCGGGTTTTCTATCAAGAACAGACCTGTCTTTTCTGACACACCTACTGCTTTCAGTGACCAGATTTCACCAAAGCTCTTGCCTACCTCCACTTTGTGGGTGTACTGGCTCACTGGGTCACCCACACCTTGTTGCCAAAGAATATTTTCAGTCTGATAAAGGTCATTGGAAAGGCTTACTAACTTATTGGCATTATGCTGCATTGTTAATGCAGTATTCCATTCAAAATCTTTAGTTTGAACAGGAATGGCGCGAACCATAATTTCGATACCGGAATTGCGCATTTTACCTACATTGGCCAAGGTAGAAGTATACAAGTTAGGGGGACTGGGCACGGCATAATCAAAAAGCATATCCGAGGTATTCTTTACATAGAAGTCTACGGAACCACCCAAACGGTCATTCAATACGCCCCAATCCAGACCTACATTGAGCTCTTTAGCAATCTCCCATTTCAAATCAGGATTTGCATTCGATAACGCTTTCAATCCTTTACCCCATTTCCCATCACGGTAATAATTACCACCAGAGTAACTATAGCGAACAATAGATTGGTAAGAATAAGCTGGAATTACACCGGTCACACCATAACCGGCACGGAGTTTCAAATTATTCAACCAGTTACGAGTCGATTCCAGAAAACTCTCATTCATGATATTCCAACCCAAGGAAACAGAAGGGAAAGCGCCCCACTTATGGTTGGCACCAAACTTGGAAGAACCCTCGTAACGAACAGAAGCCAAAATGTTATAACGATTATCAAAACCATAGCTGATACGGGCAAATGTACCAATCAAGGTCGATTCTGTCTTCGAACTACTCATTGAAGCCTTACCATCAGTAAGATATTCACCGGCACCCATATTGTTGTAACCAAAGTAATCTGTCGGGAAATTAGCATTCCACATACCAGCACTTTCATAAGTATTTCTTGACCAGCTGTAACCTACCATACCTTCAAAACGGTGCTTTCCAGCAAATGTAGCGCGATATTTAGAAGTCAATTCCAAGTAATCAGTACGATCATAATTATCACTTAGACTTGCCTCGCCAGTCAGGTTACCAATCGCGGTAGTAGTATGATACTTAGTGTTGTATGAACCGGTTTTACTACTTGAACGGTGACTGGCCAACATTAAGTTCGTTTCCCAACCTTTAATTGGAGTGAACGTAACGTTGCCTGTCATACGATTACTCTGTGATTTTGATTCACCTGTATTTTCGTTCTGCAGTGATACGGGATTGTAGTATTGTAATAAAGAACGTTCTGCATAAGAACCGTCTTCATTCCAAATAGGAGAAGTCGGATTACGGATTACAGCTTGGCGATAGATATAAGTAGGATCATTTACCTCATACTTATAATTGTCTGTAACCACATTTAAGTTTATCTTCAACATATTATTGAGCATCCAATGACTTACATCAAATGACATACTCAAATCCTCATTACCTGTTTTTTTCATTACACCTTCTGCACTACGATAAGTGATATTGCCATAATAAGAGGTTGAAGCGGAACCACCTTGAATGGTAAAGCTGTGATTGTGAGTAACCGCCGTACGGCTTACAGCATCAAGCCAATCAGTATCGTAACCTTCATCATTGTATTGTGTTTTGCCTGCACGAATATCTTCAGCTGTCATAAAGTCGGCTTTCTTTGTCCAATTCGAAAAAGACACATAACCGGCATAAGTGGCAGTTGCTTTTTGTTCACGTTGACCAGTTTTGGTTGTGATAAGGATGACACCACCAGCACCACGTGTACCATAGATAGCTGCTGCAGAGGCATCTTTCAATACATCTATTGAAGCTATATTTTCAGGAGGAACAGTACCCATATCACCGGGAATACCATCAATCAACACCAACGGAGAAGCATTACCTGATATAGAAACAATGCCACGAAGGCTGATTTCAGTACCTGCACCAGGGTCACCCGAAGGTTTAGTTATTGTTAAACCGGCCACTTTACCTTTCAGCAATTCACCGGCATTATTAAAATTACCTACCAAGAAGTCTTCGGCTTTCACACTGGAAATAGCACTCGTTACATCACCTTTCTTCTGCGTACCATAACCGATAACCACCACTTCATCCAGCAGTTCCGTATCATCAGCAAGAACAATATCTATTTTCCTCTTGTTTCCTACTGTTATTTCCTGTGTCTTATAGCCTATATAAGAAACAGACAATACAGAATTAGCATCTTTCACCTTTAGTGTATATTGACCATCTACATTGGTTATCATACCGTTAGCGGTTCCTTTCTCAAGAATGTTGGCACCAATAATAGGCTCGCCACTCTTATCTTTTACTACACCCGTGACTGTTACAGTCTGCTGTTGTACAGCCTCGATGTCCAATGTTCCCGTTGTTTCCGCAAGCACCACTGTCGGACTAATGCCAACACCCGTTGCAAGGAAAAGCCAGGTTGTAGCCCTTAAAACAGCTTTGCTGAATAGGGCTCGATTTTCATGTGTTTTCATATCACATTTTTAATTAAAAGGTTAATATTCAATTACAAGTTATTAATTTCTAATTTTAAAAAAATGGATTAGTTTACTTTCCATTCAATCACCCCACCCGAAGCACCTTTCTGCAGCTGGGCGGCAATTTTCAATCCTGTCGTTTTTACCGGCTTAAAGTCAAGGCTATTATAGCAGTCTTTCCTCACCACATACTCACTCAATGCCTCTACTTCTTTCCAAGTTTTACCATCTTTATAGTAGAGTTTCCAGCTTTCCGGCACACGGAAGTTTCCATCGTAATGATCGAAGTCCAGCCAATAAACCTCTACGTTTGAAACAGTGTAAGGCTGATCAAATTGATAGGCCAAGGTTTCTAGCGTTCCGTTTCTCAACCACCAATAGTGGTAAGGCTTAGAAATATCCGATGAACGTTTCGGTTCCCATTGGTCATTCACACCCCATGCCCAAGTTTCAACTGAGGCAGATTCAGGAGCGTCTTTCTGGATAGGAGCCTGTATCATCAGCGTACGTGCCTTGCTGGCAATTGTCGGTTCGGGAGTGGGGTGGGCATACTCGGCAGCTTCGGGAATCCATACTGCCATCTGGTCTGCACCACGGTTATTCCAGGTTGAATAAGGGATAGCTTTGAAAGGAACCTCTTTCACACTGCCGTCTTTACCTATTTCTTTCGCATGACCGGTCAGCACCACAACACCGTTCAACAGATCAGCGTCAAAAGCAGCTTCCATAGATGTTCCATCGGGAATGAATTTGTTGAAAACAATGCTGTCCACTTGGTCTTTGCCTTCCAGACAGAACATGATAGGACCACGCTCGATAGCCAGTTTACCACGGTCATCCTCTACATTATCATTGGCTTTAATGCGGCGTACATCCATCGGAAGACTAATTTCTACTACATCACCCGCCTTCCAGGTACGTGAAATAGTGGCGTAGCCATCATACTGCTTGGCATTTATCTTTTTACCATTAACTGAAATGCTGTAAGCACCTGCTTTATCAGTAAATGAATAAAGATCCGTCGGCACGGGAGCATCCTGCGCCCAACCCGGAATGCGGAAACGCAAAGCGAATTCCTGCTCTTTCTCTGGAGTAACCGAGATGGAAACCTTTCCTTCCCAAGGATAATCAGTAGTCTGTTCCAAAGCTACATTGTTGCTTTCCGTATTCAGATCAGCTTTGCTCTGGATATAAAGATTAACGTAAATATCATTGCCTTGAGTAGCGTACATATAATAAGGTACAGAAGCCATGAAACGGGTCACATTGCCCGGACAGCAGGCACAACCAAACCAATGCTGGCGTTCGTGCTGGCCCATGGATTCCAACGGGTTATCATAGAAGAACTTGTCACCACTGAGAGAAACACCTGAAATGACTCCATTATACAAAGCACGTTCCAGTACATCGGCATATTTGGCATTACCTGTAGCCAGGAACATGCGATGATTCCAATAGACATTGGCAATGGAGGCACAAGTTTCGCAATAGTTGGTATGGTTGTTCAACTCATAGTTGGGACCGAAGCCCTCGCCTTGAGGACGTGAACCGATACCGCCGGTTATATAAAGTTTCTTGCTCGCCATATTCTCCCAGATGTGGCTCAGGGCGTTGAAGTATGCTGTATCCTGAGTCAGGGCAGCCACATCGGCAACACCGGAATAAAGATATCCGGCACGCACGGCATGCCCCACAATCTCATCTTGCTGCAAAATAGGTTTATGATCCTGACTGTACTCGCTGAGGTGGTGGCCGTCCGTTCCGCGTCCGGTTTCTTCTACGAAGTATTTAGCCATTTTCAGATACTTCTCGTCGCCTGTCACCTTATATAATTTAGCAAGTGCCATTTCGGCAATGGGATGGCCGGAAGGAACATGTTTTTGCCCTTCATCGGGGCCAAACACCTGACAAACAAGGTCGGCGTTTTTGATAGCGACATCGAGCAAGGTACGTTTGCCTGTTGCGCGATAGTGGGCAACCGCAGCTTCGTACAAATGACCGCAATTATAAAGTTCGTGGCTGTTGATTTTCTCCCAACGATGCGTTCCCCACCAGCCGGAAAGGCGGTAACACTTATTAGTTACGCATGTAGTGAGGTATCCGTCCGGTTCCTGGGCAGCGGCAATAAGATTTATGACACTGTCCAGATAAGCATCCAGTGCTTTATCATACTTCACAGCCAGCGAGTAGGAAGCTCCTTCTATTATCTTATAAGAATCGGTATCGTCAAAAGAGAAATCACCACGGTGTTCACCTTTCATCAATCCTCCGGCAATGGCAAAATTATCGAAGCGTCCGTTCTTCTCACATTCTTTAAATGCAGAAGGAATGGAGACGGTGCGATTGGTTTCAATACGCGGAGTCCAGAAGTTATCGTTCAGGTGGACTTGTGTGAAAGGGACTTCTTTTATCGGAGCATCAGGCTGAACGTAGGGTTCGCTGCAAGCAATCATACCCAAGAGGGCGATGCTACCGAAAAGGAATTGGATTCGTTTCTTCATAATATCATATATGTATTTTTAGTTCGTTACCAAAAGTGTACGGCAAAGGAAAAGGATTTATCTTAAACTGAATAAAACGAAAGTCCATATGAATGCAAAAATAGTCGGGCTATAAAGGCTCTGGAGGATATTTAGATTATTATTGTATTGGCTTGGATTATTTTTTCATGGCTACAGATATTATACCCGAAACGTATCCGGGATGCACTTGCTCCGTACATTCTTCGCTCAGAAGTACCTCTACACGGAGAAAGTACGGAGAAGGTACGGAGCAAGTACATTCCAGGAAGGGAACAGAGTATAGATTCATTCATTTTGGAGTAATTTTGTTGTTGATATTTGGTTATAAAAAATTAAATAAAGGCAAAACTTCCGGTTCGAGAGTTATCTTTAAAAATGAAGATAAACGCCCGATAATGATTCATAAACCCCATCCCGGCAATATCATTAAAAGTTATGCCATGAAGCAAGTACTGATGAAGAAAGGAAGGAATACAGCCACATAAAAGTTACTCAGGATTATTAAACGTTCGTCTAACCCCTGAAATACATAGTCGTGTGGCAATGCTGGCACAACGTGCCGGAATCTCAATCAATGCTTTTATCAAGCAAGCATTAGAAAAGCAAATTACAGCTATGTTATAAAAGTACCCTCTTAAAGGAACTGATTATGAGATGTAATTCCTAATCGACTCCTATGCAAAAATAGTCCAAAGACTAAAAAGATAATCCAAACATAGTCCAAGAATATCACAAAAGGGTGATTCTTGGACTATTCTTTTATTACATTATATTATTCAATCCTTCCGTTCATCCTTTTTTCGTTTACTTTGCACACGAACCAAATAAAGAGCTAATTGATTATGAAAAACTGCACATCTCTCAAATTAGTCGTTATTTCCTTATTTTTATACCTCGGAAATAATCCACTCGGGGCAGCTCCCGGAAAGAAATATGCGCTCTCCTCTCCCGATGGGAAGTTGAAGGTAGAAGTTACTACCGGAGACAAACTGTCTTATCAGGTGATGCACGAAAACGATACAATTCTCTCTCATTCTAACATAGGATTAGTTCTGGCAGACGGAACTACAATAGGAAACAATTCTCAGGTAACAGGTATTAAAAGGAAAAAGGTCAGGGATAATGTAGCATCTCCTTTCTATCGCTTCAAGGAGTTCATAGCCACATGCAATGAACTCAACTTGAAGCTGAAAGGTGATTTCGGCATTACCTTCCGCGCCTATAATGAAGGAGTGGCTTATCATTTTTACACAACGCAAAAGACAGAAGTAACCATCAAAGAGGAAGTGGCAGAATTTAACTTCAATCAGGATTACACAGCCTATCTTCCTTATACAACCAACGATAAGAAGCCAATGGCAATGGCGTTCCAGAATGTCTACGACATCACTCCACTATCGAAGGCACAGCCGAAACCGGCTTTCCTGCCCGTAACCGTGGACTGTGGTAAAGCCAAGCTGACGATATTGGAGTCTGACCTCGAAGCTTATCCCGGTATGTTTGTGGAGAAAGTTGTCTCCTCGCCAACTTACTCCCTGAAAGGAATATTTGCCCCCTACCCCATCAAGACAGATTTCTACCCCTGGCGCAGACAGGAGTATGTGACAGAGACAACTGATTTCATAGCCCGCAGCAAAGGCGCCCGTCCTTATCCCTGGCGTGTGCTGGCTGTGACGGAAAAAGATACGGATATGCCCGTCAACAATCTGGTTTATGCACTGGCATCCCCCAACCGCATAGGCGACACTTCCTGGATAAAAACCGGGAAAGTGGCTTGGGACTGGTGGAATGACTGGAACCTGAAAGGCGTTCCCTTCAAGGCAGGCATCAATATGGATACCTACAAATATTATATAGATTTCGCCAGCCGCAACGGCATCGAGTTTATTGTGCTCGACGAAGGCTGGTACGACCCCAAAAGCGGTGATATGCTGACCGTCATTCCCGAACTGAACCTCCCGAAACTGGTTGCTTACGGAAAGGAGAAGGGAGTGGAACTCATACTCTGGACAGTATTCAACGTACTCGACAACCAACTGGAAGCTGCTTGCAAGAAGTACTCTGCCATGGGCATCAAAGGTTTTAAAGTCGACTTCCTCGACCGCGACGATCAGACAGCCGTTGAAATGGTATACCGCATTGCCGAAGCCACCGCCAAGCATAAACTGACGCTCGACCTGCACGGCATCTATAAACCGACAGGCATCAACCGTACTTATCCGAACATCATCAACTTCGAAAGTCTGTTTGGCATGGAAGAAGTGAAATGGACGGACATTAAAAATAACATGCCGCTTTATGATGTCACTTTCCCTTACATCCGTATGATGGCAGGTCCGGTAGACTACACCCCGGGAGCTATGCGTAATGCCACAAAAGCTGACTGGCGTGCCGTTTACTATACGCCAATGAGTATGGGAACCCGTTGCCATCAACTGGCTGCCTATATCGTGCATGATTCCCCCCTCACCATGCTGTGCGATGCACCGACAAATTATCTGAATGAACAGGAATGTGTAGATTTCATCACTTCCATTCCTGTAGAAACTGATTCTACTTTTATCGCCGCAGGCAAATTAGGAGAATACATTGTGACTGTCCGTAAGAAAGACATCAACTGGTACATCGGCGGAATGACAAACTGGGATGAACGGGATGTGGGAATAGACTTCTCTTTCCTGCCAACAGATGCCCGTTACACCGCCACATTATTCACTGACGGCATCAACGCCAACAAACAGGCGGAAGATTACCGCACAGAAACGCTCACAATAGATAAAAACAGCCGGATGAAATTGCATTTAGCTTCAGGAGGAGGATTTGCAATGAAACTCGAAGCCTGTCCGATACGCGGAACGGTGACGGCAATACCCGAAGGCAAGAATATTCCTTCTTTCTACAAGAAATACATTGAAACGGAAGGTTTATATGTCACTTCATCTGAGCGGGTGAGCGACGAGGCGTTGCTGAAGGCCTGCGATATTATCAGTCTGATGTTGGCCAAACGCCCTGATGTAAAAGCGCATATGGTGAAAAAAGGTTGCCATGTGATGGTTATCGGTAAAGACGAAGAAACTTGTGATTTACCGGAGTTTGCCCATATCTGCAATTCTCCTGACAGCATTGCATACTGGAACTGGCGTGCCCGTGGTTTCGGTGGAGCACCGGAAGATGAGTTCTCCGCCAGTTGCGGAGAAGAGAATCTGTTGGCTTTACCACAAGATAAATATACGGGCGAAAATATTCTGATTCATGAATTTGCCCATCTGATACATATGGTAGGAATAGCAGGTGTGGAACCGGATTTCAATGACCGACTGGAAGCATTGTGGAAAAGTGCTGGAGAAAAAGGACTATGGACCGGTACTTATGCATTAAGTAACAAAGAAGAGTATTTTGCGGAATGTGTACAGTCTTTCTTCAACTGTAACCGTTACGCTGATCCTGCCAATGGGGTACACAACTCCATGAACCGTCGCATAAAGCTGAAAGCCTACGATCCGGAAATGTACAAGCTGTTGAAAGAATATTTTTATGAAATAGAGATACCGATTAATAATGAAATACACAAATGACCAGCGTAGCGCTGGAGCAAGGTTTGCTGCGCGGTGCAAGTAATTTTTCTAACAATAAAGTAACAATATGAATAGAACCATCCTTTTAATCACTTCCTTTTTAATAGGAGTTGTCTCCGCCTTTGCGCAGGCCGCTTTCAATACTCCCGGTGCCGGCAATCCCGTGATTCCCGGATATTTCGCCGACCCTACCATCAAGAAGTTCGGTGATACCTACTACATGTACGCCACCACCGACGGCAGCGGTGCAGGCTTCGGTCCTGCACAAGTATGGACCAGCAAGGACTTCGCAAACTGGACCCTGATGCCCATGAACTGGCCCGACAGCCACTGGATATGGGCTCCCGACGTGATGCAGCACTCCGACGGGAAGTACTATTACTTCTATTGCCAACCCTGCATCATCCATTGCGGCGTTAGCGAAACGCCCCGCGGCCCGTGGAAGAATATCCTGGGCGATAGCGAAGCTGTCCTCATCCCCGACCGCTTCGTAACAAATGCCATCACTCTGGACGGACAAACATTTGTGGACGATGACGGCTCAGTCTATATGTACTGGGGAACCTGGGGCATTTACAAAGGCTTTGGTTGCGGTGCCGGAAAATTAGCTCTCGATTTGAAGAGTTTTACCGAAACCCGCCTCATCCCCAATACCGAAGCCACCGATTTCTTCGAAGCACCTTTTGTAATCAAACGCAATGGAACCTACTACTTTATGTATTCCTCCGGTTCCTGCCACGACCACACATACCGTGTGCAATACGCCACCTCAGACAAGCCTCTGGGTCCTTACACCTATGGCGGCTGCATCCTCGAAACCAATGCTGACGGAACCATTCACGGTCCCGGCCACCACAGCATCCTTCAGGAAGGCAATGATTACTATATCGTTTATCACCGCCACGACAATCCACACTCCAACCGTGGCTTCCACCGCCAGCTTTGCATCGACCGCATGACATTCAATGCAGACGGGACGATTCAGAAAATCATCCCTACTCATGACGGCGTAGGTGCACTGGCCCCCTCCGTTGTTAAATCAACCAACCTTGCCTTTGGTAAAAGCGTGCGTGCCTCTTCCTCTTATGATGACAATTTCCGTCCCGAATATGCCGTAGATGATAACAACGGAACTTTATGGCGTCCGCGCGGTATGGGACAGGAATGGCTTGAAATAGACCTGGGACGCCCCCAACAGATACAAACGATCTGGACACAATTTGAATATGGCACTCAGTTCTATCAATACCTGATTGAAACTTCAACAGATGGTAAACGCTGGACTATCTTTGCCGACAAGCGGAACAATCATATGGCAGGCAGTCCGATGGTAGATTTCGGAAAAACCAAAGCCCGCTTCGTACGCCTCACCTATACCGGCGGACAGAAGAATGGTTTCGGTGGCGCTATCTGGAACATCAAGGTATTTTCCGGTATCGAAGACTCCGCTCCCCAACAGTGGCTCGGACTGACAGCCGCCGACTGGAATGGCCGCGAATGGCAGAACAATGAAGGAATGTTAGGAGGTGCTTTTATCCTGAAAGCAGGATCAGCCCGTACCGAGCGCATTGACGGACGCGACGCACTGGTTCTCGAACCGGGCACTACGCTGGAATACCGTCATCCGTTACTTTCTCCCTCCAAAGAGCATACAATTAGTGGGTTAGTTCATAGGTTAGGTGAATGGCAAAGCTACGAAGCGGAGTCCGCCCTTTCATCCGGTGTGATTTCGCTTCAAAGCGGAGCCGAACCCTTAACCATCACTAATCTGCGCTATTATAACTGGAAACAGGCACCTGCCGAACAGGAATATGATACCACTACGGATATCGTCCGCTTACCGGCTGCCGATCAGCAAAAGCGTGGCTTGATAGTAAGCATTACCGCTGATGACTTCGCCGCAGGAGACACCGTACATTATCTTTCCAATCATGGAATAGAAGGATACTTCGAAGCCCACAAAGCCCCCTCCATCATCAAGGAAGTGGAAGGCAAGAAAAGTTTCAGCTTTGATGGTCATCAGGTATTCCAATCCAACTTCTCCCTGCCTGCAACATTGCTGAACAATGCCCCCTATACATTGGAAGCCTGGATACTGAATGATTCCATTGCTGAAAATGAATGTGTAGCCGACTTCACGACTTCGCATGACGAATTGGAAAAGATTATGCTCGTAAACGGTACGGAACCCCGATGCGGCGTCATCAACCACTATGGCTGGTACGAAGATGCCGGATACAAGGACATGAAAGAGCTGACCGGCAAATGGCAGCATATCTATATTGGTTTCGACGGCCGCATGGAACAAGTATATATCAATGGTAAATTAATTAGCGAAAAAGATATTCAATTGCTGATAAAACCATCACAATACGTAACTTTGGGGCGGAATGCAGAACGCAACTGGCCGTTCACGGGCTACCTGCATTCACTGAAACTATGGGACGAATATATTCCAATCAAGAAATAATACCATAAAACGAATAATAACCATGAGAAAAGTATTAGTTACCACCCTGCTGGTTGCCGCCACCGTAGGCAGCCAGGCACAAGTGAAAAACCAATCGCACGGGTATCCCATCGATCCCGTACCTTTCACCTCGGTGAAAGTAACCGACTCCTTCTGGGGACAACGCCTCAACGCGAGCCGAGAGGTAACCATCCCCCTGGCATTCAGCAAATGCGAGGAAACCGGAAGATATCAGAACTTCGTCAACGCAGCCCACCCCAGTGATACCATTAAAGTAGGCGGACTCGCTTTCGACGATACGGACGTATACAAAACCATCGAAGGTGCCAGCTACCTGTTGCAGACATATCCCGATAAGAAACTGGCCAAATACATTGACAGTGTGCTCGTCATCGTAGCCGCCGCACAGGAACCGGACGGATACCTCTACACCAGCCGAACCATGAATCCGAAACATCCACACGAATGGGCGGGAAGCAAGCGCTGGGAAAAGGTAGAAGACCTGAGCCACGAGTTCTACAACCTGGGACACATGGTGGAAGGCGCCATCGCCCACTACCAGGCTACCGGAAAGAAGAACTTCCTCAATATCGCCATCCGATATGCCGACTGCGTATGCCGTGAAATCGGTACAGGCGAAGGACAGCAAATCCGTGTCCCCGGACACCAGATTGCCGAAATGGCACTTGCCAAACTTTATCTGGTCACCGGAGACCAAAAGTACCTCGACCAGGCCAAGTTCTTCCTCGACCAGCGTGGATATACCAGCCGTACCGATGAATACAGCCAGGCACATAAACCGGTGGTTCAGCAGGATGAAGCTGTAGGACACGCCGTTCGCGCCGCATATATGTATGCAGGTATGGCCGACGTAGCCGCCCTGACGGGAGACACTGCCTATATTCATGCCATCGACCGCATTTGGGACAATATCGTCGGCAAGAAATATTACATCACCGGCGGTATCGGAGCTACCGCAGCCGGAGAGGCTTTCGGCAAGAACTACGAATTGCCCAACATGTCAGCCTATTGCGAAACTTGTGCTGCCATCGGCAATGTGTATGTCAATTATCGTCTTTTCCTCCTGCACGGTGAATCCAAATACTACGATGTACTGGAACGCACTTTATACAATGGTCTGATTTCAGGCGTATCCCTGGACGGTGGCGGTTTCTTCTACCCCAACCCGCTGGAAAGTATGGGACAACATCAACGCCAACCCTGGTTCGGTTGTGCCTGCTGCCCGTCCAACATCTGCCGTTTCATCCCGTCCCTGCCGGGATATATCTACGCAGTGAAAGATAAAGACGTTTACGTTAACCTCTTCATGTCCAATACTTCCGACCTGAAAGTGGATGGCAAAGCTGTTTCTATCGAGCAAACCACCAAATACCCGTGGAACGGTGACATCACCATCGGCATCAACAAGAATAACGCCGGACAGTTCAACCTGAAAGTCCGTATTCCCGGATGGGTTCGGGGTCAGGTAGTTCCCAGTGACCTGTATGCCTATAGTGACGGCAAGCGTCTGAAGTATACAGTAAAAGTAAACGGAGAAGCCGTACAGAATGAACTGAAGGATGGTTATTTCTGCATTGACCGCCGTTGGAAAAAGGGTGATAAGGTGGAAGTACACTTAGACATGGAACCGCGTACCGTGAAAGCCAGCAATAAGGTGGAAGCCGACCGCGGACGCATTGCCGTAGAACGCGGACCGATTGTATACTGTGCAGAATTCCCGGATAATAACTTCGACATCTTCAGCGTATTCATGAACCGCAACCCGAAGTTTGAAGTAGTGGAAAAGCCCGATCTGCTGTATGGCATCAACCAATTGAAGACCGGCGCACAGACACTTGGCTATGACGATCAGGGTCGCCTGACCACTACCGATGTGAGCCTGACACTGATACCTTACTACGCATGGGCCCACCGTGGTTCGGGAGCTATGGAAGTATGGTTGCCGCAAGAGCTGAGCGCATCCCGCCCCACCATGCCTGCCACACTGGCTTCGGAAAGTAAAATAGACGCATCCCACCGCGCAAGCTCCATTTCAGCCATCAACGACCGCCTGGTTCCGAAAGATGAAAATGACCGCTCCCTGCCCTACTATCATTGGTGGCCCAAACAGGGAACTACGGAATGGATCACGTATGAGTTCCCGGCAGAAGCTACCGTATCAAGTTCTACCGTATATTGGTTCGACGATGCTCCCTGGGGCGGTTGCCGTGTACCGAAAAGCTGGAAGGTATATTATAAAGATGCACAAGGCCAGTGGCACCCCGTCACAGGTACCGACAAATATGGCGTTGTAAAAGGTGCGGGAAACACCGTAAACTTTGATCCCGTGAAAACCAAATCAGTAAAACTGGAAATTACCCTGCCGGACAAACATGCAGCAGGTGTTTATGAATGGGAAGTACAATAAAGGTTAGTTAGATATGAATGTTTGTAAGTTAGGTTTGTCGATAGCCATGCTCCTTAGCGGGGGCATGGCTTTCGCACAAGGCACAGTGGATGATTATAACCGTGCCTACGCATTAAGAGAGAAATTCAGTGCCAACAAAGTTTTCTACTCCAACGTCACGCCGCAATGGATAGAAGACACACATCAGTTCTGGTATGTACGCAATACGCCCGAAGGCCGTATCTACGTATCGGTGAACGCAGACAAGAAAAACAGAAAGGAGTTGTTCGACCACAAGCGTCTGTCAAGCGCACTGAGCAACGCATCCGGCAAAGAAGTAAAGCCCGAGACAATCCAACTGGAACGGTTACGGGTGAACCCGAGCTTAGATACGCTTCGTTTTGTATTTGGCAATCAGCGCTGGATGTACGCCACCCGCAAAAATCAGTTGGTAAATGAAGGCAACCTGCCCGGCCGCAATGCACCACAGAAACACTGGATGGAACGGGATGACGAAAAAGAAGCCGCTCCCGTAACTTCACCCGATGGAAAGTATACCGCCTATATAAAAAATCAGAATGTATATGTGAAGGAACTTACCACCGGAAAAGAGAAGCAGTTGAGCCTTGACGGTACGCTCAGCAACTACTACTCAGCTTATATCCGCTGGTCTCCGGACAGCAAAAAAGTGGCATCCTGCAAAATCCGCCCGGTAGAGAAACGATATGTATACTATGTAGAGTCTTCTCCGGCAGATCAGCTCCAACCGAAACTGCACAAGCAGGAATATGCCAAACCGGGAGACGAACTTCCTTTCAAAATACCTTGCATTTATGAAGTTGAAACAGGACGAGGCATCATCCCCAGCACCGACCTCTTCGACCGGCAGTATGAAATATACGGCCCCGAATGGAACCCGGACAGCCGTTCTGTTACCTTCGAGTACAACCAGCGCGGACATCAGGCATATCGTGTACTTGAACTCTCTGTCGAGACAGGTGCCGTGCGTCCTTTGATAGAAGAAACCAGTGACAAGTACGTGAACTATACCCGCCGCTTCCGCCACGACCTGAGGGACAACAAGCACATCATCTGGATGAGCGAACGGGACAACTGGAACCACCTATACATGTACGACCGCACTACCGCACAGCCCGTCCATCAGATAACCCGCGGCGAATGGTATGTGCGCGAAGTGCTCCGCGTAGACGAGGACAACCGGCAGATTTATTTCTCCGCTAACGGTGTGCAGCCGGGCGAAGATCCTTACCTCATCCGCTACTACCGCATCGGCTTCGATGGCAAAGGATTCACCTGCCTCACTCCCGAAGAAGGTATGCACCGGGTCTGGTTCTCACCGGACATGAATTATCTGGTAGACGTTTACTCTATGGTAAACAAAGCCCCCGTTGCCGTATTGCGCAGTGCCGAAGACGGCAAAGTGGTGATGCCGCTGGAGACAGCCGATATCAGTCGTCTGGAAGCAGAAGGTTGGAAAGCCCCCGAAGTATTTACAGCCAAGGGCCGCGACGGGAAAACGGACATGTGGGGATTGATTGTACGCCCTACCAATTTCGACCCGAACCGGAAGTACCCGGTGATCGAATATATCTACCAAGGCCCCGGCGATCAATATGTGCCCAAAACCTTCATTCCGTACAATTGGTACATGACTTCCCTTGCCGAACTCGGCTTTATCGTCGTCATGGTAGATGGAATGGGAACCTCATTCCGTTCACGTGAATTTGAAAACGTATGCTACAAGAATCTGAAAGATGCAGGACTTCCCGATCACATCTCCTGGATTAAAGCTGCCGGAGAGAAGTATCCGTATATGGATATGGACCGCGTAGGCATCTATGGCTGTTCCGCCGGAGGCCAGGAATCCACCACTGCCGTGCTGCTGCATCCCGAATTCTACAAAGCCGCTTATTCCGCCTGTGGCTGCCACGACAACCGCATGGATAAAATCTGGTGGAACGAACTCTGGCTGGGATATCCCGTAGGAGATCAATATAAGGAAGGATCGAATGTAGAGAATGCCCATCTGCTGAGCCGCCCCCTGATGCTGGTGGTAGGCGAACTGGATGATAATGTAGATCCTGCCTCAACCATGCAGGTGGTGAACGCACTGATAAAAGCCAACAAAGATTTTGAATTGGTAGTGATTCCCGGTGCACACCACACGATGGGAGAAGATTTCGGGGAACATAAACGCTATGATTTCTTTGTACGCCATTTACAAGGAGGAATTCCACCGAAATGGAATGCAATAACATATCGCTAGGATTTATATAAAGAATATATACCTCAAAAGTAGAGCCGGATTTAGGTCTGACTCTACTTTTTTATTGTATTAACTATCAATCAAATAATTTTTCATTCATTACAGGTAATAAGATTTCTGAGTTTTTATTCATACCTTTGTGTATTGATATATAAAAGATACTATGATAAAAACCACCTCAAATATGATTATCAGACAAAAAGTCTACCTGATGCAGCTCTTGTGTCTTTTAATATTCAGCCCCTTGCTCCATGCTCAGGATATCGTGGTCAGAGAAATACCTTCCTTAGATAAACTTCCGGTGAATGCCATCCATCGCATATTTCAGGACAGTGATGGCTACATGTGGTACGGCACTTTCAACGGTCTCTGCCGAAACGACGGATACAATATCCGCGTTTTCCGCTCCGATCTGTATCACCCTGGACTTTTATCGGATAATTATATTACTTATATCTCCGAAGACCACGACAAGAAAATCTGGTTCGGAACCATGAAGGGAGGCTATATACTGGATAAGGCTACCTGCCGGATCACTCCCATAGATTTGCAAGAGTGCTCCGATAAGAACGTATTCACTATAAACGTAACCCGGGACGGGAGTATATGGGTAAGTATGCATGGCGTATTATTCCGGTTCAAAGCTGACGGCACCCTGATAAAGCGGTATAAAACCGAATACAACCACTCTCCTGAATTTGTGTACATCGTCTACGAAGACAAGAACGGGGATTTAATAATCTCCCTCACCCGAGGCGGAATGTATAAACTCAATAAAGATACGGACAACTTTGAAGCCTACTTCCACCACAGGGATTATATGGACATTGAACGGATCATCTGGGACGAAACAAACGGATATTACTGGCTCGGCACCTGGGGAAAAGGAATAGTACGCTTCGACCCGAACAGTAAATCTCCGGAAACGCAATATATTCCCCAGCCTCTCCCTGTAGATATTACAGGAAATGCTACGGGAGCTATCTACCACATGGTGCAGGATGATGTATTCCACTATATATGGGTCACTTCCTGGAAAGACTTGTTTGCTTTCCGCATCACAAAGGAGGGACACTTAGAGCAAGTGGACACTTCCTCTTTCCTTACCCCCGGCAACAAAATACTTTATGAAATATATAAGGATAAGGACGGGAAGCTATGGGTATCGGCCTTCGATGTGGAAAGTTTCATTATCGATATCCGCGATTACATTGTCCAGAAGTATCCCCTGCCGGATTTAAGAAACCTGTTAAAGGCGAATCCCGCCATAAACTCACTGTGCAAAGATGAAGACGGTATCTTCTGGTTTTCGCAAGACCGATACGGCCTATGCATTTATGACAGCCGGAAAGAGAAGCTCAAACACTATTCACAATGTCAAGGAACCCGGAATTTACCATTTGGAGATGTCACCAACATAGCCAGATCATATAACCACAACTGGATATGGGCTACTTCGTATGGCCCCACCATCTTCGGCCTGAGCCAGCAGAATATGGAAATGAAAGAAGAGGTACGGATAGAACTTGGCAATGTCACAAATAATCCGGGACTGATTACCTCACTATTCGAAGACCCTCAGAATAATCTATGGATAGGTACTACGACAGGGTTGTTCGTATACCGGATTATGAGTGCAACTCTTGAAAGCATTCCGGAAGTATCGGGTCCGGTTGCCGGCATCACCCAAACAGCCGACAGCCGGATATGGGCTGTCATCCGAAACAAAGGCATCTACCGGATTGAACAGGATAAACGTATCGAATCTTATCCTTTCGATAAAGACTTTGTATGCATAGATGCCACGAGTGACGGAAACCTCTGGATGGGTACCACCGAAGGGGAAGTCTTACAGTTCGACCCGAGACAAAAAGAGAAACTGAAAGACTATAGTTTCAGTTGCGGCATGAAGGGGGATATCATCAATAATATCACTGTAGACATATACAATCATGTATGGATCACTACCAATCAGATGATTAAAGAGTTCAACCCGCGCAATGGCGCTTACCGGAGTTACAGCACCAGGGATAAGAACTTCCTCCTTACCCGTCTGCTATCCAAAGCCGTTCACTACGACCGGAAAGGGGAAATCTATTTCGGCGGAATCTCAGGTATTGTGTCCATCTCACCAACCCAGCAACTGGAAAGCATCCCCGAACAGGTAACCACCCATATCAGTGACATCAAGATCATGGGAAAGAGCATTTGGGACGACCAGTTGAAACAAGACCCTATAAATACGCCTATCCGCCTGTCACCCAATGATCAGAATCTGGAAATTGAATTCTCTTCATTAGATTTTCATAACTTAGACCAGATACGTTATGCATACCGGATGGTAGGTGTAGACAATGACTGGATCTACCTGAACGACCGGAAGAATTCCGCCTTCTACAACAGATTGGACAAGGGAAAATATACATTCCAGGTGAAAGCTACCGATAAAAACGGGTTATGGAGTAATGAGGTGACGGAGATAACAATCCACCGCCTACCTGCCTGGTACGAAACCTGGTGGGCTTATCTCTTTTATACCCTGCTGGTTATGGGCATCATAGGATATAGCATTTATGCCTATCTGAAACGGATGAAACGCAAGAACGACGAGAAATGGGCGGACAGTGCCGAGTTGGTGAAAATGCATCAATACCTGGATACCAAAGACAGCATTTCCACCTCTGAATTTGCCGAGATAGATAAGTTACTTCTGGATCGGGCGACCAAAGCGGTAGAAGAACATCTGAATGAACCGGAATTTAATGTGGTGTCACTGGCAGAAGCCATGAATATGTCCCGTTCCACACTTTCCCGGAAGATAAAAGTAATCACTGGGAAAACTCCGTTGGATTTTATAAAGGATATAAAGATGCAACATGCCTGCCGGATGCTGGAAAATAAAACGGCAACCGTAGCAGATGTTATCACAGCATTGGGATACAGTGATTATAAGAATTTCACCCAGTCGTTTAAAGAAGCGTTCGGTATGTCGCCCGGCGAATATCAGAAACAGATAAAAGAGAAGAAAGAAGAAACTGTTCATCCATATTAATCAGGCAGCAAAATACCCAATTGGTTCAGGTAATTTTGCTCAAATCATAGGGGGTAATTAGTCAATTTAGCATTGATTAATTCCCCCCTATGATTTGATTTATAAGCATTAACGGCTTTACCTTTATTTGTTTTCCTTTGCTGCCGAAAGATGGATGAGCTCACCTCTATCGAAAGAAAAAGAAACCTTTAATTTTAAACTCAAATTCATGAAGAACTATCATTTTAAAAGATCATCAAAGAAAACTCTCCTCTCCGTGATGATGGCATCCGCTCTCTATGCGGGCTACCCACAAGCAGTTTTTGCAACGGCAAATGAAGTACAAGCAGTCATGCAGTCCGGCATCGTAAAAGGGCAGGTAGTAGATGAAAACGGAGAAGCCATTATCGGAGCTACCGTAATGATGAAAGGAACATCCAAAGGAGCTATTACTGACCTCAACGGTAACTTCACACTGGAAAATGCTACTAAAGGCACATTGGTAATCTCTTATATAGGTTACATCACAGAGGAAGTACAAACTAATGGTCAAGGTTCTGTCAACGTAGTATTAAAAGAAGATACCAAGCGACTGGATGAAGTAGTAGTAGTCGGTTATGGAACACAGCGCAAAGAGGAATTGAGTAGTTCTGTGATGAGCGTGAAATCCAGCGAATTTGTACAAGCAACCAAACCGGATGTAGCAGGATTGATCAGAGGTAAGGTTGCAGGCCTGGCCGTTATTTCGCCTGACGCCAATCCATTGTCCACTTCACAAGTTTCGTTACGTGGGGTTGCTACGCTTAATCTGGGGACTTTCCCCTTGGTAATTATCGATGGCGTGCAAGGAGATCTCAACAGTGTCTCTCCGAATGATATTGCACAAATTGATGTACTGAAGGATGGTTCGGCCGCCGCTATCTATGGAACCAGAGGCACCAACGGTGTAATACTGATAACCACCAAAAGTGGAAAAACGGAAATGAAGCCATCCATCGAAGTAAACAGCTATATTTCGTTTCAGAAGATAAATAAGAAGCTCCCTATGATGAATGCTACCCAATATCTGGATAAAGTCCAGCAAGGAATCCCCGGAGCTATGGATAACGGAGCCAGAGTAGATTGGATGGACGAAATACTACAAACTCCATTCAATCAAACATACAGTATCAACCTTAAGGGCGGATCAGCAAATACCAGCTACATAGCCAGTTTCGATTATACCTCGAATGAGGGAATTGTAAAACGCTCAAAAGTAGATATGATTTATCCTCGCATTAACGTTGTCCACCGTATGTTCGACAACAAACTTAAAATAGAGGCAAATCTGAATGGCTATCAAAGGAAGTACGACATCGGATACAGTAATGATGTATATCAGAGTGCATTGATTTTTAATCCGACAAGTCCTATAAAAGATGAAAATGGTAATTGTACCGAAATAGCACGTGATATGATTTTTAATCCGGTTGCCCTTCTGAACGAAACAAAAGGAGAGAATAAATCAACGAACTTAAGAGCCTATTCAGCTATAACCCTTATTCCCGTTGAGGGTCTGGATATAAAATTCCTCATCTCGAATGAGACATACAACAACTTTTCCGGGTATTATGAGACTAAAAAGCATAAATCAACCACAATCAGTAAAAAGAACGGGTATGCTTCACGTTCAACAGCCCGCAATGAAAATACCATGATGGAGTTGACTGCCCAATATAACAAGCAATTCAACAATTCACACAATCTGAATGCATTAGCTGGATATAGCTGGAACAAATGGAATTATCAATCCGCTTCTATGGATAACTATGACTTTCCGTCCGACGACTATTCGTATAACAATATAGGTTTAGGCAATGCGCTGAAAGAAGGAAAAGCCAACCAATCGTCCTATCAAGGTGAGAATAAGCTCATAGGATTCTTCGCAAGGGTAAACTACAACTATAAAGGCAAATATTTCATTTCTGCCAGCATGAGGCACGAAGGCTCTTCTAAATTCGGTAAAGACCACAAATGGGGTAATTTCCCGGCAATGTCTTTAGCATGGAACATAAAGGGAGAACAGTTCCTTAATAATATCCAAGCAATTAGTACACTCAAGCTAAGAGCCGGTTTTGGCATAACAGGAACAGAACCAGGTTCAGCCTATATCTCTTTAAATTCACTAAATTTGGGAGGTTATGGTTACTACAACGGACAATGGACTAATCTTCTACGGCCAGGCGGAAACCCCAACCCCGATTTACGATGGGAGAAAAAAGAAGAATTGAATATCGGTCTTGACTTCGGCTTCCTTAATGACAGAATATCCGGAAGCATTGATTTCTATAATCGGGAGACGAAAGACCTTATAGGAAGCTATCAGGTTCCTGTACCGCCTTATTATAGTGCATGGATTACAGCAAATGCCGGTTCGATACGAAATACCGGTCTTGAAGTATCATTGAATGTGGTTCCCGTCCAGAATAAGAATTTCACATGGGATTCAGGTATCAACTTCTCAACGAATAAGAATAAGCTCCTATCCTTGTCCAGTGACAAGTATTTCTCTGACTCTTACCAGAATGTAGGAAACACACTTGCCCCTATTCAGCAACCAACCCATAGGATAGAGGAAGGAGAACCGATTGGCAATTTCTACGGCTACAAAAGTATTGATATAGACGAAGACGGTCACTGGATCATAGAAGGTGCAGATGGCAAACCCAAACCGATTTCAGAGCAACAGGAATCCGACAAGAAAGTTCTAGGTAACGGTCTTCCTAAGTTTTACCTGAACTGGAATAATACAATCAGATACAAGCAAGTTGACCTGTCTGTCACTATGCGGGGAGCCTTTGGTTTTCAGATATTAAATATGGCAGAGATGCATTATGCAGTTCCGGTTTCATTATTGGGAGGGGATAATGTGATGGAAAAGGCCTTTGATAATGTATATGGTAAGCGTCCATTGGCTTACGACCAGTCCTTACAATATGTAAGCTACTTCGTTCAGGATGGTGATTATTGGAAAATTGACAATATCACAATAGGATATACTCCAAAGATTGGAAAAAACAAATGGGTAAAAAACTTTAGGATTTACGGTAGTATATCAAATCTTGCCACCATAACCGGTTATAGTGGAGTTGACCCGGAAGTCGGCATTACCGGTCAGACTCCCGGTATAGACGACAGGTACAGATACCCTTCTGCCCGTACATTCTCTTTAGGAGTAAACCTGAGTTTCTAAATTTATTAAAATGAGCTATTATGAAAAAAAGAACTTTCACTGAATATATATCTTTATTCTTATTGACAATAGGTATTGCAAGCTGTACCAATCTGGACGAAAAAGTATTTTCATCTGTTACGGAAGAAACATACAACTATACTGTCAATGATTTCGGTCCTAATATCGCAGGAACTTATGCCGCATTGAATTATGGTTATGTAGGCACGTATTGGCAGACCCAGGAATTAACGGGATGTTGTATATCAATACCTGCCAATGCAAGCGGTTGGGATGACGGAGGTATTTATAAACGTCTGCAATTCCATAACTGGAATTCTGAACTGGGACAGATTTTAGACTTGTGGAACAACTATTATACAGGTGTAATCTTGTGTAATAGTGCCATTGATAAAATTGAACGGGGATTGATTCCTGCTCCGTCAGATGCAGAAAGACAGTCCGGACTGGCAGAATTAAGAGCATTGAGAGCTTATTATTATTGGATTCTCTTTGATAATTTCGGTGATATCCCATTGGTTACGACCATGTCTCAGGATCTTCCGGAAAAAACATCAAGAACGGATGTCTACGATTTCGTTGTAAGGGAATTGAATGAAGTGATACCCGCCCTGAACGAAGAACAAGGAGGCAGCATGTATGGACGCATCAACAAATGGGCAGGAAAAGCCATATTAGCCAATGTATACCTGAATGCCGAAGTCTATACTGGTACCGCCCGTTGGAATGAATGCCTGTCACAATGCAACGATATCATTAATAGCGGAAAATGCGATCTGTCACCTGAATTTAAAGACTCCTTCAGAGCTCAGGGGGTGGAATCTTCAAAGGAAGTGTTGTTTACAATCCCCTACGACTACAATCGGGGAGTAGTAGGAAACTATCTTTTCATGAATTCATGGCATAGTGAACTACAAAAGAAATTCCTGTTGAATGCAGTGCCCAATGCAGCCGGCGGGCCGAAAGGTACAACCCAATTCATTGATACCTACCAAGACGGCGACTCCAGACTTGAGGACTCCTGGTTAATGGGGCAACAGTTTGATGCAGAAGGAAATCCATTATATGGTGCTTACGACAAGAAAGGAGAACTATTAATATTCTCCAAAGAACTTCCCGACGGGAATTATACAAACGAAATGGAAGGATACAGGTATAATAAACAAGAAGTTCCTGCCGGTTCAGAATGGAGTTGTAGCACAGATATTCCACTTTTACGTTATTCGGAAGTATTATTAATGAAAGCCGAATGCTTATTAAGAACCAACCAGTCCGGAGCAGGTGAGTTAGTAACTGAAGTCAGAAAACGAGCTTTTAAAGCAGATCCATCCAAGGCAACCGTTACGGATGATGAATTGAAAGAGAATTCCAGTTACCAATGGGGAGTAGTTGAAAATTATCAGATTACAGATCGCGGTAACCAAGACCCGATAGAATTCGGGCGACTATTTGATGAAAGATGTTGGGAGTTCGTATGGGAAGGATATACCCGGAGAGATATGATACGCTTTGGCATATTCTGCAAGAAAAGCTGGTTGTCGCATAAACCGCAAGGAGACCATCGCATTGTATTCCCAATTCCTCAAAGAGCCGTGGACGCTAATCCGAAATTAACGCAGAATCCTGCCTACGCAAATTAAAAGATCTAGTTCATTATATGACAAGAGCAATGATAAAGAGATGTACCGGGACTTAAAAACAATTCATTATTAACATATCAAAGTATGAAAACAAAGATTATTGCAATTTTAGTATTTGCCAGTTTGATGACGAAGCTTAATGCTCAGAATCACGATAAAGTAGGATTACTGGAAAAGCCGGTACCTGTTTCTTCTGTAAGAAATATAACCGGATTCTTCGGACATCGTATGGAAGTTAACCGGAATGCCTACCTGAAACAATTTCCAATAGATAAGTATGTGGACTTTGTTGTAAACAGGCAACATTCGGCTTGGGACTGGACACAGGCAGAACAGCATGGGAAATGGATAGAATCAGCTTATCTGTCGGCAGTTCAGGGTGATGACAAGGAATTACTAATTAAAGCCGAAAGCGTACTGAATCGCATCATTGACTCACAGGAAGCAAACGGTTACGTAGGAGCCACAGCCAAGAGTTTCCGGTCTCCCGAAAGACCAGTCAGGGGAATGGACGCTTACGAATTATATTTTGTTTTCCATGCCTTTATCACAGTATATGAAGAAACAGGAGATAAAAAAGCACTAACTGCCGCAGAGAAATTGGCAGACTATTTCTTGCAATATTTCGGACCGGGTAAACTGGAATTCTGGCCCTCTGATCTGAGAGCACCTGAAAACAAACAAAAACATCTGGACGGACACTCAGACTTTGCAGGGCATAGTGTACACTATTCTTGGGAAGGTACCTTGCTTTGTGACCCCATAACAAGACTATATGAACTGACTGGAAAGAAGAAGTATCTGGAATGGAGCCAATGGGTAGTCAGCAACATCGACAAATGGAGCGGATGGGATGCATTCTCCCGCTTAGATTCCGTTGCGGACGGTACTTTAGGGGTGGATAAACTTCAACCTTATGTACATTCGCATACTTTCCACATGAACTTTATGGGCTTCCTGCGACTCTACCGTATCACCGGCGATAAAACGTTGCTGCGTAAAGTATCCGGAGCATGGGACGACATTCATGAACGCCAGATGTACATCACCGGTGGTGTGAGTGTTGCCGAACATTACGAACACGACTATGTGAAACCACTTTCAGGTAATATCGTGGAAACCTGCGCCACAATGTCATGGATGCAACTCACACAACAGTTGTTGGAATTAACCGGAGAATCCAAATATGCGGATGCCATGGAACGCCTGATGATTAACCACGTATTTGCCGCCCAGGATTGTGAAAGCGGAGTTTGCCGGTATCATACGGCTCCGAATGGAAGTAAGCCTGACGGTTATTTCCACGGGCCGGATTGCTGCACAGCAAGCGGACACCGGATTATCTCGATGTTGCCCACCTTCATTTACGCAGAAAGAGAAAAAGAGTTTTATATCAATCAATACATGCCCTCGCAATATACCGGAAAGGATTTCGCATTTGAAATCACCGGAAACTATCCGGAATCCGAAAATATGCAGCTGACCATTGTTTCAGAGAAAGCAAGAAACAAAACATTAAACCTACGTATCCCTTCCTGGTGTGAACATCCGGAAATAAAGGTGAACGGCAAAAACATCGCAGATGTAAAGCCCGGTACTTACCTGAAATTACCGCGCAAGTGGACAAAAGGGGATAAAGTAAGCATCACTTTCCCTATGGAAGAGAAATGGGTATCACGTAGTCATCATAGCAAATATGTTTCCTATAAACTAGCAGGTGGGGAAATCATGTATAAGGAAGAACCGACTGATAGAATTCCTCATGCCTTTGTACGCGGTCCGATTGTTTACTCGCTGGATATGATATGGAATAAGCAGCTTTGCAACGATGATGTGAATATGGATCAGGATATACGGATGAATACAACGATGAAACCTACACTGATCAATAAGCCTGATAACAATATGTTAGGGCCGGTTTATCAAACGAAAGCCTTATATAAAGGCAGTGAGGTAGATGTGATTCTCACTCCGTTCGCAAACATAGGCCAATGGTTCCGCCCGGATGGAATAAAGCCACAGAAATACGCTAACGCTTTCACGTATGGAATCTGGCTGTATAACATAGGTACAAAGTAAATAAGAATAAATTAGCCCCTACAAACAATCATGAAATGCTCTCATGATAGTTGTAGGGGCTTATTCGTTTATGCTTTCAGTCGCATAATGAACTTACTTCCTTTCCCCAATTCGCTTTCCACCGTCAATGTTCCCCCATGTGCCTCCACAAAGTCTTTTGAAATGGAAAGTCCCAGTCCACTGCCTTGCACCTTTGTGCCGGGCACACGGAAATAACGGTCGAAGATACTCTGATGATAACGGGGATCGATACCTTTACCGAAATCCTGCACATACAGTTCAACAAAGTCTCCCTCACGCTTGGCACCAATAACGACACGTCCGTTTTCTTTTGAATAACGGACTGCATTGCTCAGAAGGTTCGTCAATACCCAGGCTATCTTCTCACTATCCACAAACAGTTTCAGCATTTTTTCCTCCGGATACTCCACTTCTATCTGGATACCGAACTTATCCGCCTGAACCTGATTGGCTTTAATGGCATATTCTATAAGTTCGATAGGCTTGGTTATCTTCGGCATCATCTGGAGCTTGCCGGCTTCTACTTGTGTCATGTTCAGGAGTTCACCGGTGATACCCAGCAGGCGGTCGGCATTCTCTTTAATGCTTTTCGATAATTGTTCCTGCTCATCATTCAAAGCTCCTACCCGCTTGTCTTCCAACAACTGCAAACTCATAAGAATAGCTGAGATAGGCGTTTTCAGTTCATGGGAGATGGTGGAGATAAAGGTTGTTTTGGCAGAATCCAACTCTTTAAATTCGGTGATATTCTTCAGCAGGATCACATCACCCAGATTCTGCGGTTCATCCGTATCGGCATCCGTATTCATAATGGTGATGTAAGAAGCCTGAAAATAGCTTTCCTTATTATCCGCATAGATTTTCAAGGGTTCTTTCTTCTCACCCGGAGTAATCAGTTCCCGAACCAGACGACGAAGGAGATCATTCTTTAAGGACAGTTCCTCGGCTGAGTGGCGGATTACATCTTCACGTTTCAGATTCAATACGGTAAGTGCTTCTTTATTGATAAAGAGTATTTCATGCTCACAATTCAGACCGATAATAGGTTCATGGATACTGTTCACAACGGCTTCAAGAAACTTCTTGGCAGAAAGAATATCGTTCAGCGTACTGGCACGATATTCAGTCAGGCGCTCGGCCATACTGTTGAAGCTATCGGCCACCTGGCGGAATTCCTCGTGTCCGCTCATATCCAAACGTTTCTCATAGTTATGATTGGCGATTTCAAGGATGCCATGCGTCAGTTCCTGGATAGGCTTGTTGATGGAACGGGGAAGCCAGACCAGCAACACGATACTGGCAAGAATGCAAATAGCACCTGTAACGGAAATCCACAGCAAAGCACGTTCCAGTCCGGGCATGGCGGCCGGGCTGTCCGGTTCGGTGGCTGTCAGTATCTGAAGATTCACTACGGAGAGAGCAACCAGCAGAATGATCATACCGGCCAGAATGCCTACACTGAGTATTAATTTAGTACGAATATTCATAATGCACTGATGAATTAAATTTTATGCAAGTATAATCAAATCTATGTTTGCTTGCGCCAATTCGCTCACAAATTTTCTGTATTTCAACACCATGAACAAGGATTGCGGAAAGCGGAAAGCAGGACTACCCATGCAAACCGTCGTAATTTGCCGCTCCCGGCAGGCCCGTACCACGGCATCCAGCACGTCCCGGGACTGTACCTGGAGGACTTCACCATCCAACTCAGTGACCAGTTTGAAGTGGTTCAGCAGATAACGTTGGCTTGCCAGGTCAATGCGGTCGGCACTCTCGCGGGGCGTCTGCACATACAGGGCAATGAAAGAAGTATTGTAGCGGGTAGCCAGCCGTGCCGCCTTACGGATGATGCGCCGTGGCGTCTTCTCATGACTGCTGATGCATGCCAGAAACTTCTCGTGCCGGACACCTACGCTCGAAATGACGACTTCGTTCTCCACCTTCTTCTCCACTCGCAGGGCTACTTCCTTCAAGGCCAGTTCACGGAGTTGGAGGATGTTCTCGGTCCGGAAGAAGTTGGTCAGTGCCGTCTGCACCTTCTCCGGGCGATAAATCTTGCCGGCTTTCAGACGGGTTATCAGTTCTTCGGCAGTCAGGTCGATGTTCACCACCTCGTCCGCTTCCTGAAGGACACTGTCGGGGATGCGCTCTTTGACTTCGATGCCGGAGATGCCTTGCACTTCTTCGTTCACGCTCTCGATATGCTGGATGTTGACGGCGGAAATCACGTTGATGCCTTCGTCCAAAAGGTCCATCACGTCCTGCCAACGCTTTTCGTTACGACTGCCTTCTACGTTGGTATGCGCCAGTTCGTCCACGATGACTATTTCGGGATGGATGCGGATGATACCCTCCAAATCCATTTCTTCCAGCTCCTTGCCTTTGTAGAATATCCGGCGGCGGGGGATGACGGGCAGGCCTGCAAGGAGAGCTTCCGTCCCGGCACGTCCGTGGGTTTCGATGTAGCCGATTTGCACGTCTACGCCGTTGTCCAGCAGGTCGTGGGCTTCCTGGAGCATCCGGTAAGACTTGCCCACACCGGCTATCATGCCGATGTAAATCTTGAACTTGCCACGACGGGATTTCTTTATCAGGTCGAGGAAGTGTTGCACGTTTTGTTCTCTGTCCATACCTTTAAGTAGTTATCATTATGGGTTAGCCGGGATTAGTAAGTGAGTTGGCATATCATCAATACGGATGATGGGTATAATCAATGCCAATGATTCCTACAATCAATGCCAATGATTCCCACAATCAATGCCAATGATTCTATGCTAAGTCATAGAGACAAGATACCTCTGTCACTTACATTAAGGCTTTAAGGTTATGCCAAAGACTAAGTGGGTATCTTCCAAACAAGGATTCCAGATAGCCTGTGCAAATATAGGCAATGAAAATGAGTCTGTTATCCTGATAGCCGTAGTAGCTTTCAATGCTACATTGGTAAAGGCAAAACCGGAGTTTCCATATCCTACCGTATAAGTTTCATAAGGAACGAATCCTAGGGTTGCATTCAAACCTACCGACTTCACGCTGAACGGATAGTTCAGTTCACAATAGGAAGAATAGTTTTGCGCGCCTTCCTCATTCTTATCGGCTCCCGCAAACATAGTGTACCAAGCTATGGACAGGGGAAACTTCTCGCAAGGCAACGTATAGGCCAGACCAGCTTCAAAGAAATGTGCCGTCTCATGACTTTTGAAGTTGAAATACTGACGGGCACCCTGTCCCGCCCACCAAAGGCTCGCCACAGACAGTGACAGACCGGACTCGCCGAATGCGTAAGCTGCCGTCAGGTCTATCTCCTTGTTTGCCTGGCCTTCGGTAGATTTATAACCGTCGAAGTCCGTGGAACCCCACGCAGTCAGAGAAAAGCCGCCGATGCCGAAACCCAGTGTAGGTTGGAAGCTGGCTCCCGTCTGATATACGCCGCGCCAGACGTAAGAGCTTACTAAATCACCCTGCACGGTAAATTCCTGTGCCTTCACATCGTTTGTCCCGAAAAAACATGCAGCAACAATGGCTGCTATTACAAAAAACGTTCTTTTTACTTGTTTCATAATTCATTCAATCTTTAAAATACAATCTTTTAAAAAGAGAGAGGCGTGTCTCCGTTCACCCTGTTTTTAGACATCACCATGGCAAAATATGAACGGAGCCTGTCCGCCTCTCTGTGAGATACAAGATACGAGCTACAAGCTACGAGTGACGAGTGACGAGTGACGAGTACCTTTCGGCATGATAGCCGGGCGAATTATTATTCGCCCACAAGTATAGCGCAGCAACTTGTAACCTGTAGCTTGTAGCTTAACTACTTATTTGCCTCTTCGAGTGCAATGTTCAGTTTCAGCACATTCACTTTCTCCGTACCGAAAAGGCCGAGAAGCGGTTTCTGTACTGCATTGTCTACGAGAGTCTTTACTTGTGCCTCATCCATGCCACGTGCCTGGGCTACGCGTTTCACCTGTACATAAGCACTGGCGGGAGTGATATCCGGATCAAGCCCCGAAGCACTGGCTGTCACCATTTCAGCCGGAACATCCTTGCGTTGCAAATACGGATGGTGCACCAGGAAAGTATCGATACGGGCTTCCACTTCCGAAAGATATTCTTCGTTGGTAGGGCCTTTGTTGCTACCGGAAGAACTGGCAGCATCGTAACCGTCACCGGCATGGGAAGGACGTCCCCAGAAGTAGATGTCTTTTGTAAACATCTGTCCTACATTAGCGGCACCGACCACCTTACCATCCAGAGTCGCTACTTCCGCATTACCCTTATTTGGACCTGCCACCTGGGCAAATATCCACAGGATAAGGATATAGAATACAGAGAAAAACACGCAAAAAGCAAGTGTTATTTTGAGGGATTTCAATAAAGTTTTCATTATCTTGTTATTTATTAAAAGAATAAACTGACCACCATATCTATTAATTTAATTCCGATAAAGGGTGCAATGACACCGCCTAAGCCATAAATCAGCAAGTTGCGGCGAAGCAATGCACTGGCACCAATCGGTTTATACTGTACTCCTTTCAGTGCCAACGGAATCAATATAGGAATAATGACAGCGTTAAAGATTATAGCTGAAAGAATGGCTGACTCAGGACTATGCAGCCCCATGATATTCAGCGGTGCTAACTGAGGGATGGCTACCATAAATAAAGCGGGAATAATCGCAAAGTATTTAGCCACGTCATTTGCAATAGAGAACGTGGTCAATGTACCGCGCGTCATCAACAACTGTTTACCGATTTCCACAATTTCAATCAGCTTCGTAGGATCATTGTCCAAGTCCACCATATTACCGGCTTCCTTTGCAGCCTGCGTACCGCTATTCATAGCAACGCCCACATTTGCCTGTGCCAATGCCGGAGCATCATTTGTACCGTCTCCCATCATTGCCACCAGCTTACCGGATTGTTGCTCTTTCTTGATATATTCCATCTTGTCTTCCGGCCGGGCTTCAGCTATAAAATCATCCACACCGGCCTTTTCTGCGATGTACTTTGCTGTCAGCGGATTATCTCCGGTCACCATTACCGTCTTCACTCCCATCTTGCGAAGGCGTTCGAAACGTTCCTGAATACCCGGTTTGATGATATCCTGCAACTCAATAACGCCAGCCACCTGCCGGTTGACACACACTACCAACGGTGTACCGCCGTTACTTGAAATTGCAGCAATCACATCTTCCACCTCTTTCGGGAAACTGTTTCCGGCACTCTCCACAATCCGGCGGATAGCATCGAAAGCACCTTTACGTATCTGAGTACCATTTTGCAAATCCACACCTGAACACTTTGTTTCGGCAGTGAACTTAATCATCCGGGCACCCGTAGTATTCAGGTCACGCATACGGCGACCTGTTTCCCGTCCCAGTTCTATAATTGATTTACCTTCCGGTGTTTCATCGGAGATGGAGGACAGCAGGCAAGCCTCAATAAAATCACGCTCGTCCACACCGGGAGCTGCATAGAACTTCGTGGCTTTACGGTTACCGATTGTAATAGTTCCCGTCTTATCCAGCAGCAACGTATCAATATCACCGGCCGTTTCCACCGCCTTACCCGATTTCGTTATCACATTGGCACGAAGCGCACGGTCCATACCTGCAATGCCGATAGCGGAAAGCAGCCCACCGATTGTGGTCGGTATCAGGCAGACAAACAGGGAGAGAATAGCTGCAATCGAGATGTACGTTCCCGGATGATCTATATTCGTATAGTCCGCCATCGGAATCAGCGTGACGCAAACAATCACGAATACCAGTGTGAAACCGGCCAGCAGGATAGTCAACGCTATTTCATTCGGTGTTTTTTTCCGGGTAGCGCCTTCCACCAGGGCAATCATCTTGTCGAGGAAGCTCTCACCCTGTTGTTGGGTTACCAATACCTTTATCTTATCAGAAAGTACCTTCGTACCACCGGTTACAGAACTTTTATCTCCACCCGCTTCACGGATTACCGGGGCAGATTCGCCTGTAATAGCACTTTCGTCAATGGAAGCCAGTCCTTCTACAATCTCACCGTCAGCCGGAATCGTATCACCGGCTTCGCAAATAAAGTAATCACCTTTCTTCAGGCGTGCACTACTGATATTGCAGACTTTGCCATCAATCAGGATTTTAGCGGGAGTCTCCTCACGCGTCTTGCGCAGGCTGTCTGCCTGGGCCTTACCACGAGCCTCGGCAATGGCCTCAGCGAAGTTGGCGAACAGCAGAGTAACAAAGAGAACGGCGAACACCAGGAAGTTGTACCCGAATGTTCCATATTCCGTAGTCCCCAGCGAGAGAATGCAGACTACCAGCATCACCAGCGTCACAAGCTCCACCGTAAACATAATCGGATTCTTAATCATCACCCGTGGATCCAACTTCACGAATGATTGCTTCAAGCTTTCCATAACTTGCTCCTTTTGAAACAAAGAAGCTGATTTCTTATCTTTCATATCTTTCTTTTTCTACTACTTACAAACTAAAATGTTCAGCAATCGTACTCAACGCATGCACCGGGAAGAATGACAGGGCAGCTACAATGAAGATAACCGCGAAAGTCATCACTGCAAATGTCACCGTATCCGTCTTCAATGTACCGGCACTTTCCGGGATGAACTTCTTCTGCGCCAGCAAACCGGCAATGGCCACCTGCCCTACAATCGGGATAAAACGGCTCAGAATAAGTACCCAACCGCAAGCGTAGTTCCAGAAATAAGTATTATCTCCCAGTCCCTCGAAACCGGACCCGTTATTAGCTGCACACGAAGTAAACTCATACAGTTGCTCGCTCAGCCCGTGGAAACCCGGATTATTCAGCCAACCGCCCTCGCTTGCCACAAAGTCGGGATGATGGGCAAACAGATACGTGGACAGAGCCGTTCCTACCAGAATCACAAACGGATGAAGCAACGCCACAACGGTCGCAATCTTCATTTCGCGTGCTTCCACCTTCTTACCGAGGAACTCCGGTGTACGCCCTACCATCAGTCCGCTGATAAACACGGCTATAATTATAAATGTATAGTAATTCATCCAACCTACCCCGACACCACCGAACCAAGTGTTAATCTGCATATTCAGCATCTCCATCAGTCCGCTGAGCGGCATCGTAGAGTCGTGCATACCATTCACTGAACCGTTGGAAGTGACGGTGGTTGTAATACTCCACAAGGCTGTTGCAGCAGCACCAAGCCGCACCTCTTTTCCTTCCATCGCTCCGCCATCCTGCGCAATACCCAGTTCGTCAATACGCGGGTTACCGTTCATCTCCTGATAGACATTGATGCCGACACCCGCCAGATAGGCAAAGAGCATTACACCGAATATACTATAAGCCAGTTTCTTACGATTGGAATAGAAACCGAGTGCGAAAACCATTGCCATCGGGATGATAAGGATAGACCAACATTCCACCATATTGGACAGATACGTAGGATTCTCCAACGGATGCGAAGAGTTTACACCGAAATAACCGCCGCCATTGGTACCCAGTTGTTTGATGGGCACGATGGCAGCCGCAGGGCCTTGTGAAACCATCTGTTCCTGTCCTTCGAGCGTGGTCACCTCCATCTTTCCGTCAAAGCCCATCGGAGTACCTTCTATAATAAGGATGAAACCCACAATCAGCGAAAGCGGTAACAGGATACGTGTACTACTCAATACAAGGAAGTTCCAGAAGTTACCTATTGTCTTCGTTGTCTTTGCGGAGATGGACTTCATGATACCCGCCATAGCCGCCATACCCGTTGCCGCCGTAATAAACTGGAACAGCATGATGACAAACAACTGCGTAAAATAAGTCAATCCACTTTCACCGGAATAGTGCTGCAAGTTACAGTTCACCATAAAACTGATGCAGGTGTTGAATGCCTGATCCGGTGTCTGCGGCCCGTTGCCGTCGGGATTCAGAGGCAGCCAGTGCTGAGTAACCAGCAGCACCATGCCCCACACAAACCAGAAAGCATTCAGTATCAGCAATGCTTTCAGGAACTGTTTCCAGTTCATCTCCTCCTGTGGATTGATGCCGGAAACTTTGAATATCAATTTCTCGACCGGCTTCATGAAGTCCGACCATGTCTTTTGTCCTTTATAGACCTTTGCAATATACCGTCCCAACGGATAAGCCAACGCCACCATCAGGACTATTTGCAGGGCTACGCCTAAAATTTCTGTGTTCATTTCTCTAATTCATTAATAGAATGATACCTTAATTACCAATTGCCTAAAACTTCTCCGGCTTCACGAGCACATACATCAAATACCCGAAAACCGCAATACCTACTACAAATAATACTGTATACATACTTCTCTCTCCTTCTTTAAATCCGTTCAAACCAATCCACACATTTCCAGAACAGCCCGAAAGCGAGCAACCCGCTCAACAGGCAGAAAATAAATGAAACCGTTATTCCCATGTCTTTTACCTTTCATTAAATTAATACTATTATTTCGTTTGCCGTATCATTTGCCAAATACGTGCCAAAGACTTGAGGATAGTCCTAACAAACTGATTTATAACCGTATGATTGCATCATTGCGATAAAGTCCCCTCCGCCCTACCCTTCCAAAATGAAAGGGTGCCCTATCAAAACAGGAAGAAAAGCCACACATTTCTCCGCATGAACCAGAAAAACGCCCTCATTTCCCAATCATTTCTCGCTTTTTTGTTACTTTTGCAGCCACACATATCAAATCAAGACAACATGAAAAACCTACTCATATTCTTCGCCTTCCTCATCCTCTGCCCGATGCCTTCCGCAGCCGCAACCTCACTCCCTGCCGCCACCACCTCCCTCGTCGACTCCCTGCGCCAACTCGCCCCCACCCTGCAAGGAAAAGACAGACATTTCGTCCTTGCCCGCATCGCCCGCGCCACCAACGAAATTGCCGACTGGGACTCCGTCATCGCCAATGCCCGCACGCAGCAAGACACCGTCTCCCTCTCCATGGGAGTCACCAACCGCATCATCTGCCTGTCCAACCAAGCCCCCATCGAACTCCTGCAAACCGAAGTGGGCAAAGCCCTCTCCTTCCTCCGAAGCTCCCGTCAGTTCAACTATTATTTCCATACCTACCGGGTATATATCAACACCCTCTTCACCGCCAGGCAACACGAAGAGGCACAACAAGCCGCCACAGACATGTTTGAGGCCGCCCGACAAGAGAAGCAGCCCCTGGGCATGGCCATGGCCATGCAAGTGCAGGGCAGCATGTACTACCAGCTCGACCTCTACCCCAAAGCCATGGACGCCCTGGAAGAAGCCTACCGTGTCTGCCCCGCCTATACCAGCGAAATCAATACCCTCGTCACCCATGCCCTCATCTGCGAGTGGCTGTGCATGACCGCCCTGAAACTGGAGGACACCGGCAAACTCACCACCTACGCCGACCGCTACCACGAGAATGTGGAATACCGGAACGAAATCCGCCTGGGCGACCCTTCCGGGCACTTCCCCGTCACCGCCGCCGCTTTCCGCGCACAGGCAATGCTCCGCTCCGGACGGCAGGAGGAAGCCCGTGCACTCCTCGACCACGCCCTCACCTTCATGCGTCCCGGCATCCCCGCCCGTGCCTACGAACACTACTACGAAGCCCGTTGCGAACAACTCTACCGGCAGGCCGATTACACCGGTGCCCTCATTGCCATCGACACCTTGCTGAACACCCACCAAGGCTACTTCCCCTTCTACCTGCACGACCTACTGCGCAAGGCCGAGATACTCGCCCACCAGGGAAAAGGCGTCGAAAGCACGCACCTTTATTCCCGCTACATCGCCATGCAGGACTCCATCGAACGGATAGAGATAGCCGCCCGGATGGACAAGCTCCAGACCCTTTACGAAGTAGACCGCCTCAAAACGGAGCAAAGGAACTCCTTCCTCTGGTTCGTCATCGCCGCAGGCAGTTGCACGCTCACCCTCATCATATTTGCCGGTTACATCGTCTATTCCCGCCGCCTGCACCGCAAGAACCGCATCCTCTACCAGCGCTACCTGGAACAGGAGAAGATGGAGGAACGTGTACTCGACGCCATCGAAGTGCTTCCCATCAACAGCCTCTCCAAAGAAGCGCAGCTCTTCTGCCAGCTCAGCGAACTGATGCACGAACAGAAACTCTTCACCAACCCCAACCTGAAGCGGAAAGAACTTGCCGACTTGCTGCACACCAACGAAACCTATCTTGCCAACGCCATACGCACCAACACCGACGGCAAAAATTTTCACGACTACATCATAGACCTGAGACTGAAATATGCCTCCCGCCTACTGATAGAAAACGACTCTTTGTCCGTTGCAGAGGTTGGCGAGAAGTCCGGTTTCAACTCTTCATCCACCTACTTCCGCGTCTTCCGCGAGCGTTTCGGCATGTCTCCAACCTACTTCCGCAGCATCTCAAAGGAAAAATAATCACTTGTAACTATTTGATAGTGTGTGAATTCCTATTTTGGAAGTTTAAATACCTATTTTGGGAGTTCACTTTCAAATACATTGCCTAACTTCATCCCGGCTTACGACAAAAACCGGGGTGGAGCTTTGCGGGTTCCGGCGGATAGCAGAGGTCATCGGCGCATTCCTACTACTGATACTTACCGGCATAGCCTTGCGAGTATACTTCAGAATGAGAGCAGCAAGGCGCAGCCTGAACGAATACAGGAAACGCAGGGATCGTAAAGACCCTTTCGACTACCTGACCAAAAAGGCAGGAAGCCCTAATCACGACTTTACAGGAAGCCCCAATCACAACTAAATAATATGAATATATGAAGAAGATTATCCTTATACAACTACTATGCCTGTCATGCCTCGCCACGGCATGGGCGCAGAAAGCAGACAGTCTCTACATCTTCCGCTTTGTGCAGGAGAAAGACGTATTCTACGTCCCCTGGCGGGACAATGGCGGACAGCTTGAACAACTCGTCAGCTTGCTGCAACAATACAAGGAAGCCATCACCGCAGGCAGCATCCCCCTGTACATCAACGGTTACTGCACCGGACAACCCACACGCCGGGAAAACCTCCGCATGGCGGCCACACGCAGCAATCACGTCAAGTCCGAACTTATCAGGCGTGCGGGGCTGGCCGAGAAATATTTCATCACCGCCAACCATCAGGGCAGTTATAAAGAAAAACGGAACGTAGTGACCGTAACCGTCCGTATTCCTGTAGATACAAGGGAAGTGGCGGAAAGAGATTTCTCAGACACGGATGACACGGATTTAAAGGCTGCGCAACCCCAAGAACCGGCTGCGCAACAAACCGTGCAACAGCCAAAGAACGATGTGCAGCAACCTGAAAACGCAGTGCAGCAGCCGGAGAACACCGTGCAGCAACCGGAGAACACCATACAACAAGAAAAAGAATCCGTGTCATCCGTGTCATCCGTGTCTGAAAAATCCCCTGCATCCCCCTCCCGCAAAAGATGCATCCCCCTCTCCCTCCGCGCCAACCTCCTCCGCTGGGCGACCCTCACCCCCGACCTGGGCATCGAGTGGTACGCCACCCCGCACATCAGCATCCTTCTGAACGCCTCCTGGACCTCCTGGCGCTGGAAAGACAAAGACCGCCGCTATGCCCTTTGGAATATTTCCCCCGAAGTGCGCCACTACCTCGGCATCGCCCGCCACGGCTACCTCGGGCTTATGTACCACACCGGAGAGTTCAACTACAAGCTCACCTCCACCGGCCGCCAAGGCAGTTATCACGGTGGCGGCATCACCGGCGGCTACCTTTGGATGTTCCGTCCCTCATGGGGCATCGACTTCCACCTCGCCGCCGGATATACCCGTGCAGAGTACGACACCTACACCCTCGCACCGACAGGCATACGCGTATATAAAGAGCACAACGCCTCCCGCAACTATTGGGGCATCAACAGCGCAGCCATCACACTAATATGGAAGATAGGAGGAAACAAGCAATGAAGATACTCAACACACCCTACCCGGCCATCGGCATCCTGATGCTGACCGCCGCAACACTTACCGCCTGCATCAAGGACGACCTGTACAACACCCCGTCCCCCAGCCAGGGCTCTATCATCCTCACCACCGACTGGACACAGCGTGGCGAAGGCATCCCCGTCCCCACCGGCTACACCGTCGAGGCGGCAGGTTCCACCTTCATCCTGCAAGCACAGGAGACGGCCATCCCCGTACTCTTTGCCCCGGGCGACATAACCTTGCTGGGCTACAACCTGCCCGAAGGCGTAAGCATCGCTAACGGCACCGCCACCGTAGCCCGCACCACCGCCGACGGCAGCCTGCAACGCCCCGACCCCGGAATGCTTTTCGGCGGCACCGCCGTCACCACCGTCATAGCCGACGACACCGTGCGCGTCAGCCTGCCCATGCGCCAGCTTTTCCGCCGGGTGCAATTCGAACTCACCATCACCGGAGGCGACCCCGAACGCATCACCGGCATCGAAGCCCGGTTGGAAGGCGCAGCACCGTCCGTCAATATAAGTACAGGAGAAGTGGCAGGTGAAACGATAAATGCAGCCGCAGGCAACGCCGTCGCCGTGCAAATACCCTTCGTCCGCACGGGCAACAAGCTGACAGCCGCCATACAGATGCCCGGCATCATCGCCACCGCCCCGCAACGCACCCTCATCACCCTCGCCTTCACCGACGGCAAACGGCAGACCGCCGAAACCGACGTCAGCGAAGCCTTTGCCAACTTCAACGCCAACCGGCTCACCCCCCTGCGACTCAGCGGCAGCCTGTACGCCCCCGAAGGCGCCGAAGCGGGTGGCAGCATCGTCAAATGGACAGATGTGCAGGGAGGAGACGTAGACGCGGAAATGTGAAAGAAATAGATACGCGTACCTATTTCAATTCCTGATTCATATTGCTAATAAAACAGCAACAATTATATTATTAACTATTAATAAAAACAGTAACAATTATGAAAACGAACTCAATTCTCAGTAATCTCACCGCTCCGGCGTTGTTCATCCTCCTCTTCGCAGCATGCGAATCAGACAATCACGCGACAGACGACGGCCCCGTAGCCGCCCGCATCACTTCCACCATCGACGGAACCGCCCAAACCCGCGCCAGCGAAACCGCCTGGACCGACGGCGACCCCATCGGCGTCAGCGCCACCTCCACCGAGGGTGCCACCGCCTACACCAACATCCAGTACACCACCACCAACAACAACTTTACCGTAGTGAACGCCCCGGGCGAAGACAACGACATCTACTTCCAGGACAAGAAGGCCGTCGACTTCATCGCCTACTATCCCTACAGCGGCTCCAACGGCACCCGACCCGGCACCGACGGCATCATCGCAAAGACCCTCACCCCCACCGACCAGGCAACCGCCGCCCTGCCCCTGATAGACTACCTCTGGAGCCACGCCGACGGCATCACCTCCGCCAACCCGCAAGTCAACTTCACCTTCACCCACCGCATGAGCCGTCTGAAGCTGAACTTCGTGGAAGGTGCAGGCATGGCCTTCCCCTCCTCCGGACTGACCTACACCCTCTCCGGCCTCAAACTGGCAGGCACCTTCAACACCCTTGACGGAACCGCCGCAGCCGACGCCGCAACCGCAGCCGCCAAACAGGAAAACATCCCCGTAGCCGTCACCGCCCAGAACACCCTATCCCCACTCATCCTCTGGCCGCAGGAAGCCGCCACAGCCTCACTCAGCGTCACCGTCAGCGGCATCAGCTACAGCGCCACCCTCAACCTACTCGACCTGCCCGGCATCACCCCCGCCACGAAAGGCCTCGCCCCCGGCTATTCCTACGTCTACAACGTGAAAGTGCACAAGACCGGGTTGGAAATCTCCGAAGCCAAAATCACCGCCTGGACCACAGGCACAGGAGGCGATGCCGATGCCAAAGAAGAATAGAATACCAACCCTGAAAACATACCGACAGATATGAATCCCATCCTCCCATTCACCGCCCTCGCCCGTGTCCTGCACCGGACAGGCTTCGTGCTCCTTCTCGCCCTCTGTGCGGAAAGCTGCACCACCAACGACGTGCCGACCCCCGACCCCACCGATGCCGACAGCCTCATCCGCTTCGACATAGCGCCATGTCCCGGTTTCGGCGAAGTGGACACCGACGGCTCCCCCGCCCTCGCTGGCGGAACCTCCGCCGACCGACCTTCCACCCGCATCACACAGACCCCGGAGGCAGCGCAATGGGAAGATGGAGATATACTGTGGATACGTACCGACTTCTACAATGCCGCAAAAGAGCTGAGAACCACCTACATCACCGCCCTGAAACGGGACGGAGGCCACTGGCGTTCACTCACCGGCCAGGAAGAGGAAGATCACATAGCGCCATGCGTGGCAGTCCGCAGATTCTACAAGAAAGAGATAAGGTGGCCCAATGAATTGTACGGCACCCCGGGCACCTATTGCCAAATCTACGCCAGATATCTCGGGCAGCAATACCCCGACGCAGACGGAAAGATAGCGGTGACCCCGGACATCGACGTGATTAACATCTCTAATTACTACAGCACCTTCTATCCGGGCGAGGTTGCCGAACTCCGGTTCTACCAGCCTCTGACGCGCCTGCGCATCACAAAGGCATGCCAACTCCTGTTCAAGAGTTGGAACTATACGTTCCTTCTCCCCGGTTTTAACGAAGAATCAGGCGCGTATGTCCCCAACGACTTGCAGGTTCCCCCGGGCGGAGAAGACTATTTCTTCAACCCCGAGTACAACTACAGCATTTCCATAAACGGGCAGAAAATCCAACTCCTTCCCGATGCCCAAGGCAGCTTCAAAGGCATGTCCTACACCATCGACCCCGAACGGCTACCCTCCGGCCCCGTCGTCCCCGAACTCTGACGGACATTCAGATAGCCCCACCATATTCACCCCATAACCCGCAACAGATATGAAAACCTCCACCCACACCCGCTTCCGCCACCTCGCCCACAGCGCCGCCGTCAGTGCCGTCCACAGTGCCGCCGCCATGCTTGCCGCCCTCGTGCTTGCCACCGCCTGCACCTCCCCCGCCGACGATGCCGACGGAAGCCCCGCCTCCACCGATGCCATCAGCTTCGGCGCAACCCTCCTTCTCCCCGGCAACTCCGGCGAGCACGCTGCCCACACCCGCACCCGTGCTGCCCACACCCGCGCCACCGCCCCCGTCACCAAAGACGCCTTTGCCACGGGCGACCGCATCGCAGTAAGCATCTCCGCCCAAGTGAAACCCTACACCTACGGCGCCGACCGCAACTTCAGTGCCACCCACCCCGACGACTCCTTCTACTGGACACCGGGGCAACAGCAACAGGACAACGTCATCGCCTGGTACCCTTACTCCGACGCGCTCCCCTCCACATCCTCCCCGCTCAACATCTCCCGGCAAGACACCGACGCCGCATTTGCCGCCGCCGACTTCCTCTTTGCCGGCCCCGCCACCCTGACGCGCCCCCCCTCATCCGCACTGACCTTCAGCCACCGCACCGCCCTGTTGCGGCTGAACATCAAAGCGGACGGAAAGACCGTAGTGCCAACCCCGGACTTCACCGTGACCGGAGTAGAAGTTGAGGGCACGCCGGTAAACGCCACCATCGACCCCACCGACGGCACACTGACGCAAACCGGCAACACCGCCGTCATATACACCCACCCTTGCGCCGTCACCCCCGACGGCTACATGGCCACCTACGAGGCGCAAATCATCCCGCACACCATCAGCCCCTCCCCCAGCGGCGGCACCCTCATCACCGTCTACACCGCCAACCCCGATAAGACGTACAGCGGCATCATCCTCAGCAGCAGTTACGAAGCCGGACACATCCATACCTACAACGTCACCCTCGGCAACGCCCACATCGACATCCGCCCCGCCGACAACGACCTGCCCTGGAACGATGGTGACATCCGCCCCGACCTGCCCCCCACCGGCTACGACCTCACCATCTCCACCGCCCAGGAACTGAAAGCCTTTGCCGAAGCAGTGAACTACCGCCGCAACATAAGCAATACCTCCTCCGTAGAAGCCCGCTTCGCCCGCGTGCTGCAAACCGCAGACATCGACCTGGCGGAGATAGACGACTGGACGCCTATCGGGAACAACGCTTCTCCCTCTTACAACAAATTCCAAGGAATCTATAACGGAAACGGATACACCATCTCCAATCTGAAAATCAGAAGTGGAGAAAGGAATAAGGGGCTGTTTGGGTATGTAACCGGTAAAGACAGTTCAACTCCCGCTGTGCTCACAGGCATTCATTTGAGGAATGTGGATATAGATGTGTCTCACAATTCGAATATATCCTGCGGTGCCATTGCAGGGGAGGCTTCCACCTCTACAGTCATCACCTTCTGTTCCGCCCGGGGAGAAATAAAAACAGATGTCACTTCTACCGCAGGCGACTATAACCATAGCGGAGGGATAATCGGGAATAACAGTGGGACTATCAGTTATTGCCGGGCCGATGTAAAAGTCATCGCTTCTTCCAATTCAGGTAATACTAGTACAGAGTGCACTGCCGGAGGCATAGTCGGTTATAATGATGGCACCATCCTTGCCTGCGAAGCCTCAGGCAGCGAGGTTTCCGCCCAATCAGATGCTGCGAAAGCGCAAGCCGGAGGCATAGCCGGATTTGCCAACGGCTACATCACCTCTTGTACATCCGGAGTGGGAAAAATTATTGCCAATGGTAACGGACAGGAAGTAAATGCCGGTGGTGTGGCAGGAACTCAATACGGAGCAGTGTACAGTTCTTACGCACGGGGAGATGCAACAGCATCAGGAGGGATGAGACAGGCCGCCGGTGCCATCGTGGGCGCCCATAACGGTGTCGATATTGATCTGTGCATCGGCACCGGTGCAAGCGGGCAAGGTACGTCAAGCCTGTCACCATCATCCGGCATCCTCTACAAAGCAGATGCCACCGATGAAGAGATATACAACCTCATGCAAACCAAAGATTTTACGAAAGAAATCTCTACCACCACCTACGACGCCACACGCTTTCCCGCCTATGGCATCGAGGTGACGAAGGTGACATTCAGCAGCAAAGGCGCATGGAGTTACGACCCCGCCAGCGGCAAAATCCGCATCAGGGGGCTGCCGTCCGTCACGGGGCTGTCGTCCGTTACGGGGTCGTCGTCCGTTAGTCCGCCCTGACACCGTTCGTTCAAGCGGATTTGTAAACCGCGTCCTCAAGGTGTCGCATAGGAGTGGCAGAATATCGTGAAAGAGTTGCAGAGTACCTCAATTGGGAGTGTGTTAAAACAGTGCAGAAATGAGTTTTCACCACAGAGTAACACAGAGTCTCACGGAGTTCTATTCTTTTGATTTCAAATTGATTAAACTCTGTGAGACTCTGTGTCCTCTGTGGTGAAAAGATTCATAACCGCTCAGACACGAATCAATAGATACGCGGACGACGCGGATAAGGCGGACGAACGCAGATTTAAAAAGCTGCGCCATACTATCAATAAATTAAAGTCCGCGTTCGTCCGCCTTATCCGCGTCGTCCGCGTACCCATTACAGAGTCCCCACACCCCCTCCCGCAAGGAAGAGAACCGATATATCACTGTTTATCAACACCATAAGCAACCTGTAAGATATGAATTATTAACCCGTGAAGCCACCGGAAAAACGCTTGCGCAAGGAGCTGAAAATGGAAGCGCAAGCATTTTCAACGGAAAGCGCAAGGAGTTTTCAGCGCCTGCGCAAGCATTCGTCAAGCGTCCGTGCAAGTGTTTTTCCGCTGCATTGCAACAGCCTCAAGTCCCTCCGCCCGCCCCCTCCGCAGCCTACCCCTGGAGTGGCGCTTTCGGTCGTGTTCAGAGAGGCTCAGCCTGCGCGGCTTTCACACTAAAAACCATTTAAAATTTATGCCAAAATTTAGATTTGTGAAACGCAAGAACCTTCAGAAGAAGGACGATCCGGGCAAGTGGTACGCCTCGCCCATAGTAGAAAACCGCCTGAACACCGGCACCGTGTGCCGCGTAGTGACCCGCAACACCACTACCGCCCCCACGGAACTGGAATCGGGCTTCAACCTGGTGTGCGACGGCATCCCCCTGCAATTGCAGTTGGGCAACAGCGTGCAACTGGGTAAGCTGGGCACCCTGCGCCTCAGCTTCGGCAGCTCAGGCGTCGATAACATCGATGCCTTCAACGCCGCCACCATGATACGCAACGTGAAAGTCATCTTCACCCCCTCCAAAGAACTGATGGCCGCCATCAAAGACGGCCTCTCCTTCGAGAACGCCGGTGTGGTGGACAACGGCTTCGTCTATGCCACCACCCGCGCCTTCAAAGAGGCACAGGGCGGCGGCTCCGGTTCGGGCGGCTCGGGTGATTCCGGTGGCGGCAGCGGCTCCGGCGGCGGCATCATTGATCCCGATCCGCTGGGATAAAAACCAGAGGATATACCGGGACGAGGAAATCCCCTCCGGGCAGTGGGTTAGGGCTGCACAGGGAGGGGATTAAAATATCCCAACCATAGATAACTCTCTGAAAGATTGACTTGGAGATGAAGGAAAAAGCAATTATCTTTGCATTGTAATTTATTAATAGAAAGGAGGAAAGCCATATGGCAAGACCTATCAAGGAAACCCCGATACTAAAGGGAGAAGATGCTGCCCGTTTTGAAAAAGCGATGCGCAAAGTAAAACCGTTGAGCAAAGAACGTCAAGAGCAGATTCGTAAAGAAAGTGAAGCATTCCGCCGCAAGGTGATTATAAAAATCTGATTTTTGTTATGGAACTGATAAGATTGACGGCGGATTATAAGATGAAACCATTCGATTGCGGTGATACCGAATTGAATGGTTTTCTTTTAGATGATGCGAAATTCTACTTGAAACAGAAAATTGCAAATACGTTTATTCTGGAAGAAGAGAGCAGAGTTGTGGCTTACATTAGTTTGCTGAATGATAAAATATCCAAGCAGGAAGTAGAGAAAGCCACATGGAGAAAAGTCAAAAAGGCATTTCCGCATGAGAAGCATTTCAATAGTTATCCAGCTATCAAGATTGGCCGGTTTGCCGTTTCCCAATATTACAAAGGGCAGGGCATAGGAAGCGAACTGATGTCCTATCTGAAAGATGTCCTTTTGGGACAGAACGGCTATTCAGCCTTTCGCTTTCTAACAGTAGACGCCTATCTTGAAGCTATTCCGTTTTATGAAAGAAATGACTTCAAGATGTTAATTGCAGACGAAGAAAATGAGCATACACGCACCATGTATTTTGATATGATGCAAATCCCTTAAATAATCCGCCGGGGCAGACTGACATCCGCTTTTCAGCTTCCAGTTTTTTCAGGAGTTCAAGAGTTGTTCCCGCGACAGTTTCCGTGTGTAACATCTCAATTCTTCTTTTTTAATCTCCCGGAAACCACTGATGCCACCATACCGATTATTTGTTTTTAGTCAATGCTTTCCTATGGTTTCTCCGATAGATTTACTACATTTGCATCAGCCACATAAAAACGTGTTAAAACATGGAAAGAACCTATATTAATGAATTTCATAAGCAATGGATAGAGAGCACCTTGGAGTCGATTACCTCTTGGCAGAAGCAGCCTATCTCGTTAGAAGAGAAAAAGAAGCAACAGGAAATGCTGAACCGGCAGAGGGCTATAAGAGAGGGCAAATTGAAAAGCTAAAAGAGTTTGCCACCCTTAATGACTTATGGATCGACTTTAACACTCTTTCTTTATCTTACCTCAATAAAGGTGGGGAAAATGAAGTATTCACCGGTAATGAAGATATTGTATTCAAGCTGAATAACTTTGAGTATGCAGGTGATGACCTTACTAACTTTTTCATCCGAATAAAAGCACATAACCATTTCTTCTATAATGTAGCTTATACTTTAGTAGGTTTTGCCTATAATAGCATACATGAGTTTTGTGCTGTATTAGTTCAACCTTATGTCAGGGCAAAACGAGAAGCTACGGAAGAAGAAATAGCAGATTATATGGAAGCATTAAGCTTTGAAATGGACTATGAAGATGAATACCATAATGAAGAATATGAAGTTTTTGATGCTGTTCCTAATAATGTTCTCTATGGGATAGATCATAAACTATACTTCATAGATACTCAAATCAGACTAAGATCAAGTCATATTGAATGATATGTATATAATGCGTTCAAGCGAATTTGTAATCCGCCGGAACGCAGCATAGAAATTCTTCAACCATCCTCCTATTCGTTTATAATATAGTCTCTTATCTCTTTCAGTTGAACAACACAAAGATAGCAATGTTTTCCGAAAAGCCCGTCGCTGCACGCCCCGAACATTTAAGCGGAGAGCATTCCTTTCATAACACCACTTTGTTTGCCTCATAATCGGTAATAATACGATGCAGAACTTTTATCAGTTCGGGAAAGTCATCTTTTACAGTATAAAATATCTTCTCAGGGTCAACCACGGAATACTCATGTGAAATGAAATTGCGCATGCCAAATACACTACGCCACGGTATTTCGGGATAAAGAGGCCTCAAGAGTTTCCCGCCAGTCATATCATCTATCTGTTTCAGCATTTCTCCAACCACTTGCACACGCAGGGTTGTTGCATCAAACAAATCCATTGCATCGGGTGACACCAAGAACTGATGATAGTCCGTAATATGTTCTGTACGATTCACAGTTTGTTCAGCTTTCATAGTGAGGAACCTAAGACGGTCCAGCACACTCATTTCAGACATAGACCGCATCGTTCTCAACATTTTGACGGAAACCTCTGAAAAGATTCTCGTGCAAGGTTATCAAATCTACTTTACGGCGGAAAATCTTTTCCAATTCTTCACGAATACCCGCACACCGGAACAGACTCGGACGCTCCATCTTAATAATGATGTCGATATCACTCTTATCATCCTGTTCGCCACGTGCCACACTACCGAAAAGCCCCAGCTTCTCGATACCATATTTATCGGCAGATTGCTCTTTATAAGCACGCAACCTATCAAGAATTTCTTGTGTAGTTTCCATAAGTTCGGTATTTAATTAGCTTTCCTCCTATTCGTTTATAATATAGTCTCTTATCTCTTTCTGTTAAACAACACAAAGATAGCAATGTTTTCCGAAAAGCCCGTCGCTGCACGCCCCGAAATGCACCTCAAATCTTATATTCCTCTATCTTCCTGTACAGCGTCGTCAACCCGATTTTCAGTAGCCGAGCCGCTTCCGTCTTGTTGCCTTTCGTGTATTCCAGCACCCGGGCGATGTGCCGCCTCTCCATGGCCGAAAGTTCAAAACTGCCGGGAGTCTCCTCGTCCGACTGTTCATAATGGGCATTCTGGATGTCGAGCGGCAGGTCGGCAATAGTCAGCTGTTCCCCTTCGCAGACAATGAGGCTGCGCTCTATCACATTGCGGAGTTCACGGATATTCCCCTTCCACGGTTGCAGTTCAAGCGTAGTGAGAAATTCGGGAGTGATCTCGGTTATCGAACGGGTCAGTTGCGCGGAGAAGTTCTTCACGAAAGCCTTTGCCAACAGGCGGATGTCCCCCGCACGCTCACGCAACGGCGGCAAGTGCACCTGGAACACCGAAAGGCGATAGAACAAATCTTCACGGAAACGCCCTTTGGCTATTTCTTCGGGCAGATTGCGGTTGGTTGCCGCAATGATACGCACGTTGACGCGTGTCGGCTTGGTATCGCCTATCTTGATATATTCGCCTGTTTCGAGGATGCGCAGCAACTTCGCTTGCAGCTCAAAGGCCATCTCACCTATTTCATCTAGGAAGATAGTCCCGTTGTTCGCTTCCTCAAAAAGCCCTTTCTTATCTTTCAACGCCCCCGTAAACGAACCTGCCTTGTGCCCGAACATCTCGCTCTCCAGCAATTCCTTGCTGAACGAGGAACAGTTCACCGCAACGAAATTCTGCCGTGCACGCTTGCTACTGTAATGGATGGCCTGCGCAAACACCTCCTTGCCTGTTCCCGTCTCTCCGGTCAGCAACACAGGTACATCAGTCACCGACACTTTCTGCGCCAGCGACACAGCATCTTTCAAAGATTTGGACTCTCCCAGGATAGGATCGAAAGAGTACGCCTGCCCCACCTTCTTCTCAAGCTTTTCAAGACGGGCATTCATCGCGGCCTTCTCTACCGCACGGCTGACGAGGGGAATAATCTTGTTATTGTCATCTCCTTTGGTGATATAGTCGAAAGCCCCGTTCTTGATGGCTTGTACGCCATCGGGAATATTGCCGTGAGCCGTCAGGAGAATGACCTCCACATTAGGCGCAGCTTTCTTGATAGCCAGCACCAAGTCCACCCCGTTCCCGTCGGGCAGAAAAACATCACACAAAGCTACATCGGGACTTTGTAATTCCAACTGTCGCAGGGCAGCCCTGCAATCACCAGCCTGACAGACTTCATATCCCTCCAATTCCATCATACGCGCCAAAAGGGTACGGATTTGCATCTCGTCATCAACGATTAAAATCTTACTCATATCTTATTCGGATAAGTGTTTAAACTGATAATGCTAAAAACAGGGTGTGCAAATATAAAGCTTTTCCCGAATACGAGCGGCACATCTTTTGAACTTTTATAGTAGAGAGCCTGAAAGCCCCGCAACTGGTTTCATAGCTTAACTCCATTAGTACAAGGAGATAAGGGCCGAAAAGAGAGAACAGGTAGCGGGGAGTTTCCTTTCCATTTTGATAAAACCATTCTGAAATGGCAAGGAGGCTTCACAAGAAGATTGGATTAATAACTTAAAAAAGAAGAATATGGAAATCTACAAATTCGATGGAAACGCAACCGCATCCGTAAAAGGTATGCAACATGTGGCAAAACTGATTCAAGGCAATACGTCTAAAATAGTCGTACTGTCCGCTCCCAAAGATGTCACCAAACATTTGGGCGAGGTAGCCGCCAACTTCTTCAACCGAAACATAGAGGAAGCACACGACAAAATAACCCGGCTGGAATTCCAGTTCATTGACTTTGCCAATGAACTACTTACGGACGACACTATCAAGCACGAAGCCATCCGGGGCATTCTCGACTGTTTCCAGGCAATATGGAAATACAGCATGGAGCCTTTCTACGCTACCGACGAAAAGGAAATCCTGGCACAAGGCGAGTTACTGACATCCACCTTACTGGGATTCTACTTGCAGGAACAGGGAGTGGACAACAGCGTGATTTGTGCCTTCGACTTCATACGCACCGGCATGAACGGGGAAGCGGATGAGGAATATATCAGCCGGAAGGTGAAAGAGATATGTAAAGCATACCCCGATACGCATCTGTTTCTCACGCAGGGAAGCATTTGCAGGAATGCCTTTGGTGAGACCGATTATCTGAAACAAGGCGGAAGCGACTACACCGCCGCCCTGATAGGGACAGCCATACAGGCGGAGGAAATACGGATATGGACAGATGTCGATATACACAGCAACGACACATTGGTAGTGAAAGATGCCGACACGATAAAGAACCTGAGTTTCAGTGAAGCCGAACGGCTCATCTACTTCAATCCCCAGATATTGCACCCGCTTTGTCTGGCTACGGCATGGAAAGAGAATATTCCCATCCGTTTGCTCAACCCGGTGAACCCGGCATCAGAAGGGACTTATATATCCGCCAACAGATTGAACGGGAACATGGTGAAGGCAGTCGCCACCAAAGATTCTATCACATACATCCGGTTCGAATCGAACCACACGCTCCGGCCTTATATGTTCATCAGCAAGATTTTCGATATCTTCGCCAAATATAAGACGATGCCCTGTCTGTTGACTTCATCCAACGATAACATATCCGTAGCCACGGATGACAGGAACTTCCTTTCGCTCATCCTGCGGGAACTGAATAAGTATGCCCGGATATGGGTGGAAGATAAGATGAGTATCATTTCTGTGGTAGGAAACATGAAGTCATCGTGCATCGAAACCGAAGCGCGGATTATGGATGCGTTGAAGAATATTCCGCTGAAGATGATTTCTTACGGAAGTGATGAGAATGATGTGTCGCTGGTGGTCAAGGCAACGGACAAGGCGGAAGCACTCCGGTTGCTCGACGAGAAGTTGCTGAAGAAGGAGTGGCTTAAGAAGGCGTCTTGAATATATTCTCTATATAACCCGTTGGCGGAATTAATTCATAATCGCTCAGAAAAGAAGGAAAGGAGTGATAAGGTGGTAAGGTGATAGGGTGATAAAGTAGCTGCGCTATATATCACAGAGCGTTATCCCGTTATCACTTTATCACTCTACCACCTTATCACATTTAGTTCATATCCGCTCAGAAAGAAATCAACCCGCACCTAAAAGAAATTATTCCGTATTTCTTTCGCAATATAGCGCCCCATCAACTCCTGCCCTTCTTTATCGGGATGTAAGCCATCGCGCAGATAGCGTCCCCTGCCCGAAGGCTGTTCGAATTTCCCGGTTATACCGCTATTAGAGTAGCAATCTATCAGTTGTACGGAGAGAGTACGGCAGATTTCACGCAGAATGGCAATCTTCTCCAGATTACGTTCATTGCGGGTTACATCACCGGTTTGAATAGGGGTACAAACAAAAACACGACATTTGGGATAATGCTCCAAAATGGTCTGTATGGCCCAGCGGGCACCGCCTGCCATAGTGGTAACGTCCACTTCAGCAAGAGTCTTACCTTTCAGAGCTTCCTCGGCAGAGCCAAGATTCTTGTCATTTGTCCCCATAGAAAAGACAAAGACATCGGGAGCCGGATATTGCCCGCTCTCTACCTCGGCTATGAACTTCTGGATATGGACTTTAGAGACATTGTTGTGGCGCATTTGCAATTCACGCTTATCTTCAGTAGGCTGCCAGCCATTGGATATTCCGGCAAAACCGGCACTTCCGTAATCCTGAGTATCGGGATGGCACGCCCACGTCGCAGAACCTACCGCTACATTATGATGGGTGGCAAATCCAAGTAGATCGACCACCGTCTTCGACCATTGTTCACCCGCCGTGATGCTGTTCCCATCACAACCGAAATTCATCTTACTGAAATCAGGATAAAGGGACTGCGCCTGCAACGCAATCCCTATCCACAACACAACACAAAGTCCAATCAATCTTCTCATTCCAAACATCTAAAATAGTTATGAAATAACCTCTAAACCACTTATGAAAAACGTTCCATTATCTCCATGCACATACGTCCGTTATGATACGGGCATTTCCAAAATCCGGCCTTGTCATCTTCGGTATTCACCGTGCCGTCGGCACGCACGCTCCAATGCCATTCGCCGTTCCGGTAATCTACCAGATGCCTCTTGATGAAGTCCCAGCAATGAAAAGCCTTGCGCAATGCCACTTCATCTTCAAAATGTTGGTAAAGATTAACGTGTCCCACCACATTCTCTGCCTGCACCCACCAATGGCGGTCGGTATCGGCCTTCTGTCTATCCGGGAAAGTCTCATAAATCATGGCACCGTCAGGCGTCAATCCTTCACCGGCGGCAGCGGCGATAAACTCAACCAGCGGTTCCACTTTTTCCAGTAAAGTTTTATCAGCCAGTATCAAAGCGGCTTCATGTATCAGCCAGGAAGCTTCTATATCGTGTCCGTAGGAAACAATGCGATACTTACTCCGCCAATTGTCATCGAAGAACAATTCCAGATGTCCAGTCTCAGGATTAAGAATCCGGTCCGTGAATAATTCTATCAAATTGCGGAGTTGCTTCTTGAGGCGATCATCTTTCCATACACGGTACAGATTGGTATAAGGCTCCAGGATATGCAGATGGGTGTTCATGGTCTTACGTTCGTTCTCGTCTTTATCGCTAAGTCGCATATCGGCAATCTCTCCCCACTGGCGGGTAAGAGCCTCGCAATAGCCATTCTTCACAGGGTCGAAGCTATGCTTTTCGATATCCTCGAACAGGCGGACGGCATATTCCAAAGCCTCAGCATCACCCGTGGCACGATGATATTCGCTCAGCCCGTAGATAGCAAAGCCGATGGCATAGATTTGTTTCTTCGTATCTAACGGGCGGCCTTCGTAATCAAGCGACCAGTAGACGCCGCCGAACTCGCGGTCATAGAAATGATCTATCACATAGCGTTTGGCACGCGTTGCCGCAGACAAGTATTCTTCCTTCTTCAGCAAACGGTAGGCTGCCGAGAAAGTCCAGAGAATACGAGCATTCAATACAGCACCCTTTTCTGTTTCCGGCATCAGGATTCCGGTTCCCGAGATGCGGCCATAGAAGCCACCGTTCGCTTCATCCGTCATCCGGTTCATCCAGAAGGGAAGAATGTTGGCTGTCAACTCTTCTTCCATCTCTTTTCGCATATTCTTGACGTCCATAAAAAATCGTATTAGTTTATATTTTGAACCCATTTGGGAAATGAAAGTCAAGACATACCCTTCGCCCGTATGGGTTTCAGTCTCTCGTTAATCTCCTCCACGCGCTTCTTCGTCAACGGATAGAAGTACACGACCACCATAGCCAGCACTGCCACGGCAGCCGGTATCCAGCTCATAAGCAGGTTCAGACCGGTCAGCGCCTCCTCCGTTTGCACGGCACCCTCAGCCGTATTATAACCGAAAGATGCCAATATCCACATCACAGCCGCCCCGCCCATAGCGCCGCCAAACTTCTGCGCCATCGACGAAGATGAGAATATAAGCCCGGTCGAAGCCGTCCCGTCTTTCAGTTCGGCATAGTCCGAAACGTCGGCATACATACTCCATATCAACGGTGAAACGATACCCGTACAAATAGATATAACGATTTGCATAATCAGCATCATCCAGAAGCCCGCCGGTGTGCAAGGCAGATAGAAGAACAGAATGCTCAATACCGCCAGTGCCGCCATCGTGGCGATATAGGTGGATTTCTTGCCCAGTCCGCGCGAAAGGGGAACTGCCAGCACCACGCCTATCATATTGGAAACCTCTCCCACACCCAGGAACAGCCCGGCATAAAACAGGATTGTGAAATCACCCAGGTTCAGGAATATACTGTCGCCTATGTAGTCTTTGAAGAAATAGGCAGCCGTAGCGCCACGCACCGTGTTGAACAGGTTGGAGCACAATGCCGCTCCGATAAGCAACCACCAAGGCACGTTGGCAAGCAACGACTTGAAGTCCTTCCCGATGGAAACCGTAGATACGCTCTTCACGTACTCCCTCGTCATGCTGAAACATAGCAGGAACACGACGAAGCACAACGCAGCAATCACAATCATGGAATATTGCCAACTGACGGTCACCGAACCGGTCATCTCCCTGAACCACGTGCAAAGCGGCTCCCAGGCAAACAAGGCTATGAAACTACCACCGTATGCAAAGAACATCCGGTAGGAAGAGAACACCGTCTTCGTGTCCGAGTCATCCGTCATCACCCCCAGCATAGCCCCGTATGGCACATTGATAGCTGTATAAACCGTCATCATCATGATATACGTGACGTATGCCCAGACGAGTTTTCCCGTCGGCCCGAAGTCGGGCGTGGTAAACATCAATATGCCACAGACGGCAAACGGAAGAGAAATCCACAGCAGATAAGGACGGTATTTTCCCCATCGCGTATGGGTGCGGTCGGCAATGATGCCCATCATCGGGTCGGACACCGCATCCCAAATGCGCGTTACCAACAGCAGGACGCCCGTATCCGCCAGACTCAGCCCGTATATATTAGAATAGAATATAGGCAGATAATAGGAGAATATCTTCCAGAACATAGAGGAAGACATATCACCAAAGCCATAACCAATTTTCTCTTTCAGTGTTGCCATACTATTAAATTAAAGATTTATAACCATCGATGCGCAAACTTTGCCACCGCGCCCACACACCCTTCTGAGCGGGGGGATAATCAGTGACGACTTGAATAGGATTCAGTCCGTCACTGAACCTATTTCAGTCCGTCACTGAATGCCATTCACTGACGGGCTGATAAAGGCACAAAGATATTTATTTCCGCATGAGTTGCAAATTATTACTAATAAGTTTCTTCAGCGTCTCCACCGAAGCCGAAGAGGACAATCCGTCCACCGGCGTATTCATGCAGTAATCCACCAGCTTGTCCACCGTAGAAGTAGCTACGTGCATCCGCGTGTCCGACGAGGCATAATAGATGAATACCTTGCCGTCTTCATCCGCAATCCAGCCATTGGTAAAGAGCACATTGCTTACGTCACCGATACGTTCTTCTCCCTCAGGAGCCATGAAGTAACCGCCTGGGGTGGCTATCAGCCGTGTAGGATCGTCCAGGGCGGTCATATACATATAGAGCACATAACGCAGTCCGGCAGCGCAGGCACGCACCCCATGAGCCAGGTGCAACCAGCCTTTCTCCGTCTTTATCGGATGCGGGCCCTCACCGTTCTTTACCTCCTTGATGGTGTGGTAGTAACGTTGGTCGATGATGGTTTCCTCTTTCACCTCCGCATGTGTCATGTCGTCTACCAAGGCCCAGCCTATGCCGCCGCCGCTTCCGGCATCAATAAATCCATCCTGCGGACGGGTATAAAGGGCATATTTGCCTTCTACAAATTCGGGATGAAGCACCACATTACGTTGCTGGCTCTTAGTCTTCAGGTCGGGCAGACGCTCCCAAGTCTTCAAATCACGGGTACGTGCAATGCCTGCCGTAGCCGTTGCCGAGGATAAATCGCCCGCGGGGGCATTGTCATCATGACGCTCGGCACAGAAGATACCATAAATCCATCCGTCTTCATGGGCGGTGAGGCGCATATCATAGACATTGGTAGCCGGTATCACATCTTCGGGCATCGTGACGGGATAATCCCAGAAGCGGAAGTTATCCACACCGTTAGGACTTTCCGCCACGGCAAAGAACGACTTACGGTCGGCCCCCTCCATGCGCAGCAACAGCAGGTATTTGCCATTCCACTTGATGGCGCCGGAGTTGAGCGCGGCATTCATGCCGATACGTTCCATCAGGTAGGGATTGGACGCTGCATCCAAATCGTAGCGCCAGAAAACAGGCGTATGGGCAGCCGTCACCACCGGATATTTATAACGTGTAAATATGCCGTTGCCACCTTCCACCGGTTCGTTCTTTCTCGTGATCAACTCCTCGTGTTCCTGAAAGAGTCTTGATATCTTATCATTAAAAGTTTCCATATTCGTTGTTTATCTTATTTATACAAAGAGTTTACGTCTGTCGCAAAAAGGGTCTTGGGATGATTATAGAATGTTACGAAATCTTCGGCTGACGCCTGTCCGGGATAGGGGGCATAGAAATGCGTGACACGTTCGCGGGCATTGCGCCACACCAGGACGTAGGCTATCGGATAATCTCCAATGGCCGGCAACAGGGTTTCAGTCCACCACTTCGGATCGGGGATGCCTTCGTAGCCCGTCTCGGTGATAGCTATCACTTTATCGTGCGTCCGGCCTATACTGTCTACGATAGCCAGACTTTTGCCCACATTCGCCAGATAAGAAGGGCGGTCGAACTGATAGGTGTCGAAACCGATTACATCTATCAGGTCGTCACCGGGATAGCGTTTCAGATACTGTGCCGTATCTTGCGGTTCACTGCCGGGGGAATAGGCATACAGGGCGTTGTCCACTCCATCGCTGCGGAGGATATCCACCGTCATGTGCCAGAGGGCTTTGTATTCTTCAGGCGTACAGAGCTTCTCTCCCCACCAGAACCAGCTGCCCGTATGTTCGTGCCACGGGCGGAAGAGTACCGGAACTTTCACTCCGTCTTCCGTTTGCAGGGAGTTGATGAAAGCCGATACTTTACTTACCCAGCCTGCAAACTTCTCATGATTGGCTCCGCCGGGCAGAATGGACTTCACCACCGTCGTATCTGACACATCCCAGGAGTCTCCCCCTGTCAGCGGATTGCGCAGGTGCCAGCTAAGAGAGGACAGCCCTCCTCTTTTATATTGGTTCAATATCTCTCTTCTGATTTTGCTGAACGGCACTTTGTCCAGGCTCAACGTATCGCCCAGTTCCAAATGCCCCAGGTCGAAACTGATGACTGCGGGATAGTCTCCACAGACGCTCTTTACATCGGAACGCCCTTCATCGCCTTCCCAGCCGATGCCATAGTTGGTGTCGTCATGATGGCCGAACATAAAGCCGCGGGATGATACTTTTTTAAGATTGGCGAGCAGGTTCTCGGTCTCGGGGGTACGCACAGCTAAAGTTCCGTCATCTGCCACCTTTTCTTTCTTAGAAAGATTGCAAGCAACCAAGGTACTCACCGCTAAAGTTATTACTATTAGTTTTAATTTCATATAGTGATATTTTTTCATAAACATTACGATGCAAAGATAGCGGATAGACACAAAAGATAATGATACAATTTTATCCCTTTACAGTATTATTTCATTTTCCAAGTTCCTACAGACACAGCTACCGGAATCTGTCTTACCCTGTATTTGGTTGACTACTATTAGTATCAACTAAATACAGGGTAAGACAGTATTTCAATATTTATAATACTCCTTTATTCTACGTTTCATTCTTAATGTATAGGTACTTTCAATCTTAAGTTTCATTGCTAAAATAGCATTTGCTATTTCTATCGCTTTTTCAGATTGTCCAATATCTTTATATAATTCCCAAAGATTGTATTTAGGTCTTATTCGAGTTGGTACCATGAATGATGCCTCCTGAAAATAATACTCCGCCAATTTATAATCTCCATGCTCTATATAATAGTTACCTAATAAACAATAAATTTCACAAGAAGGATATATCTCTTTCAGTCGCTCATTTTTCGTTTCAGATTGTTGGATTAACCAAGTAGCATAATAATCATTGAAATTAGTATTTCCTTTTATCTTTTCATAATCACTATGACTAATATCAGAACCATTCTTTTCATACAGTGTCAAGAGTGAACAGGAAATACTTTCCAAAAACAAAATATCCTTAGATGTTCGAATCATTAGTATTACAGTCATCAAAATCATAAGAATCCGTTTCAAGTTAGTGATTCTGAAATTACAGTATATTTTATATTGCATTAACCCGCATAAAAAGGGATAAAACAGTAGTAAAGGAAAAACAGAAAAAGGATAGGAGAAGAAAGAAAAAATCAATAACGCAGATAGTCCGGCTTTCATAATATCGCTTTCCTCATTTTTGTTACTATTAACCCAAATAGAGTAAAACAATAATATAACCAATAACAAACCGACACCCCCATATTGAATCCAAATACGGATAAATTCATTGAAAGGATATACAACATTATCAGCAACTGGTATGAAATAGGAAGCAGGAGTTTCTTTGAAATAATTAGCTTGATAAATCATATATTCTTTTGAAAAGCCATTAACTCCATACCCAAAGAAAGGAGCATCAGCAATCATATCTGCCGAAACCCGCCATATTAATAATCGACCATCAGCGGAAGCAGGCTTGTATTGGTATATAAACCAACCTCCGACAATAAATGCCAAACCAGCAATAATAAATAGCCTCTTTTTGTTCTTTCTAGTTATCTTTTTCAATAATATGGAATTAAGTGCCACAAATAAGCAACCGGATACAAGAGAAAGAATTGCGGCACGCGATTCAGTCAGATAAAGACCATATAGTTGAATGAATAGGGCTAGCGATAGAAAGAATAATATCATATTCTGCTTATTCTTTATTACATAGTACAATAAACCTATAGTTATGGTACAGCAAATAGCGATATATCCTCCTAAAGGGCCCGGATTATTAAATGAACCTGTAACATCAAATGTCAAATTACGACTTGCTATTAAACCATTATCCTGACAAATAGCAATAATAGATTGAAATATACCAGAAATGCAACAAGCTATTAAGAGATTGATTATTGAACAATGGCAATTACGAAAAAAAATATAACTTAATATCACAGCACTCCACTTATATATTAAATATTTGTCTGTTTCCCACTCCCTGTTTATCAATATACAGAACAAACAGTAAAAGAAAAAACTTGCTACTAATATATCCACAATATTAATGTAAACGATTTTCTCACCCCTTTGAAATAAGGTATATATAAGTTGTATGCCTACAACAAATAAGAGCAAAAAAACGAGCAAAGAACTAATCAATTCATTTGCAAGAATATCACCCGAAATACTATATAAAAATGGGAGTGAAACTATACAAAGACAAACAATAATAGAAGTGATTTTTGACATACCAAATTAAAATAAGTTCCTGTATCCACTATCCTTACACCATTTTAGCTTTTGATAATAATTATTCAAATCACTTCTCGATATCAATGGGATATACGAACTAAGACCACAATAAGTTGTAATGAGAAATTTTCCCATAAACTCATCTGTGTTCGCTTTGTATAATACAACTTTCCTCAATTGATTATCAAAAAGTTCTGTCTGATTGCCTATAAATGCTTTATGCATAAAATCGGAAAAGTCAAAAAGATATTGTTCTTCATAATTATCCAATCGCTGTACAATGGAACGATTGAATAGTCCCCAATTAATTGAATTCCTAGCCAACAACGATGATGTTATTTGAGCTAATTTCTCTAATTCTCTTGTATTAATAACCGATATGGTAGCAGAGCGATATATTCCTATTAATTGCTGATAATAATCCATATATTTTTTTGCGACCTTTCGTAAATCGGGCGAAACAGCCATTAAATCTGGAATAATCATATCATAAGGGAAACCTGTATAAAGTGTCTCTGTTGAGGATGCAATTATATAATCAGCATTATCCTTCAGTTCATAGGCCACTTCTACAGCCCCCATCAAACAAGCATCAAAAAGAATGAAATCAAATTTTACAGGCAATGCGTCAGATAATTCCATAATATCCATTTGCACACCTTTTTCTTCTCCGAATGATCTTGTTTGAAATCCTACTGGAAGCCAAGAACTAGCATGTGACCATAAAACAAGTCCATATTTATCTGCTGGGCATATGCCAATCATGTCAATTAATACCCTATGCATATTCTGTACTTCAAGAGAGTTAAATTCTTCGTATTGCTTTACTACTATTTCCGTATCCGCCTCAATTTTTATCAGATAAGGTTTTTCTCCCGGAAGATTAACAAATACCAATAGGTTATTATCACTATTAATAGGAAATGAACTTTTCATTTGCTCAATATTCCTCAATGCACTATCAGCAAGGTCATTATCCGCCGCCATATAAACCAGAACAGTACGATTAAATGTATCGTCATCGGACTTATCACACCCAATCATTAACAAAACAACAGCTATATATAATAATGAGTAATTATTCCACTTCATTAATAGTATTTTAAATCCATACTTGTTTACCATCTTTTACCATAAAATATTTGTTGCTTTCTGTATCATTCGTTGCATTTCTAAGATAGAATACCGCATTCGATGGTACCTGAAAATGAACTCGATTCATCTCCGCAGTTTTTTTCTCAAGAACTTTCCAGTCATCTCCGTTCCAATAGTATAGTTCATACCTATTGCCATGAATGATCCGGTTATCTTCAATACGAGGCAGATAATGAATCTCTGCCAGAACTTGCGGCGTTCCCAAATCAAGTCCTGTCCAGGCATAATCCGCTTCAGTAGCATCAAAATACGTATATATATCGTCATCGAAAGCTTTATCCTTAGTAGCTGGCGAATTATACCATGAACCGGAAGTCCCAATTCTTCTGCCATCAAGTTTACGTCCATTTTTACCCAAAAACTGAATTTCGGATACATTACAATGTCCCCCTTTGGGTGATACATAACGCAAATACCGATAAGGAGTAAGATCAGTAATTCCCACTTTCTCATAATCAGAACCAGGCATATCTTTGATTATGTACAGTACTTTCTTGTCATAAAAATCCATACGGTTTGCTCCTTCGAAAACTCCCTGCTGCATACGATACAACCACGGATGATCCTTACCGGCATCAGAAACTATGAGGGTCTCACATTTTTCCATATCAGGTTGAAATACCCGTAATTGACCGCTATCATCCAATCGAAACGGATACCCAGCCGGAGTATATTCATCATTCTGATAGGATACAGGCAAATAAAGAACATTTTTCCCTATGTCGGAAAAAGACATTTTGCCATCTTCAATCTGCCCCCATCCTACAACAGCAGATGCCTCCTTTCCCATTGAGAGTAAATACACATACTTGCCCACGTCTGCAAGATTAATAATAGGTAGTTCTACGTTAAAATTACATCCATCATATTCCGAAGAAACATCTTTCATATACCGATTCTTCAGCTCAAAGGGAATAAGACTATCAGCTTCGTTAATATGGTTTTGCCGAGCAAATGTATTCCTATACACTTTACTCTTCCTGAGTCGCGTACCTAAATGGTAATCACCGGGATTAGTTTCCACACCCATAAAAGATATATGAGTCCCGCTACTATCACAAACAGAATTCCAGGAATGTCCAAGTTTCCGATTTGGCCATTGTATTGTAAAATCTCTGGTTACGGGTATCCCCAACGCTCTCATTACAAAAATCGCCAATGCCCCCATTTCATCACATGTACCTCTCGGTGTACTCATCAACATTGAATAGTTCATTGCCGGCATAGGGGTACTCACCCAAGTAAATGCCGGCAATTGTTTGTTCACCATCCCACAGGCTTCAACTGCGGTTATGTCCGGATGCTCCTTGAAGTAGTTGTTCATATCGGCAAAAGCGATCAGTATTTTTTCACGCCAATTTTCCAAAGGCTCTTTTCCAACTCTATAAGGCAGTATTTCCTCACAAAAAACATCAAAAGAAATATTCTTGCCCCAAGGCTGTTCCATCCACACTTTAAATGCTAACTCAATGTTATTAATCAGATATTCGGATGTAATAAACTTTACATCCTCTTCAACTTTTAACTCTCCCCAATCATGCTTCACTAATAACCTTTCTTCATCCGGTATATCATTCCAACGATACAAAGCAGATGCGATGTTTTGCCATGGTGTATTATAGTATTCTGAATATTTTCCTTCCATATTAGCTATCAAAAATTGTGCAGCTTTAAGTTTCAAGCTGTCTGCCGGATTTTTACTATAATGTTCCAAGACTCCTTCTAATTGCTTACAATTATCGCCAGCCTTCGATAATCCTTCCCGGATTTGGAAAGGATTATCGGTACGAGAATTACAAGACATGAAAAATAAGAATACAAGAAAAAGGATAAATTCTTTCATGTTCTAAGATTTTTAAATACATACCCCTTCAACATTCAAATCTACTTTATTTTAAATGTAACAATTCTCGATGAAGACTTATTAGTTATATTTTGAGATGGAATATCATAAAGTGCTGAACAGCTAGCTTCAATAGTTGTAACTCTAGACTGCTCAGCCAATCCATTACTAATGTAACTAAATAGATAGGTTAACCTTACCTCTGAACGCGGTGCTACTTTAATAATATTTAGAACACTTCCTGACTCTTGTAATCTAAATGGGTAGTTCCTTGTTGCCAATCTTGTACCTTGCTGGTCCAAAAATCCAAATTTAATCGCCGTACCCGAATTACGAACTGCAATCTCATAATCAGACGTATTATAAAGAACAATCATCATATCCTGATTATGACTATCGTACATAGAATGAATCATTAAATCTTGCTTTGTTTTGATAGGTAAAACCTTATGAATAAACTCAAATCTTTCTTCTTCCGGAATTGAATAGTTAATAAAACAGCTCGCATCAACAGAATAGACATCTGCTAAGCTATGACTTGAAGGACACATATATTTTAAAGGAAATCTAAACGTTTTAGTCGAGCGCGGATTAATGGACACAAATCTCTGATAGTCTATGCCTTCATAAAAGACAGCATCATACAATGAGATTCTTTTTCCTGCTTTATCCATAAGACTAAATTGTATAAGGCTCCCGGAACTAGCACCATAGCTATTTCGTATTCGTATTGACTTATCCGTACTATTAACTACATGAATTAATATCGTATTTTCGTATGGCAAATAAGTGGCACCAAGAATTATCTCTGGTTGAGCCATTAATCCCATTGGTAATAACACAATTATAATTAATAATAAATTCTTTATTTTCATACTCTAAATATTTATTTATTATAATACTGTTCTGCTATTTTTAGATCTTGCTGGTGCTTCCAATATAAGAAACTCCGCTCTCGAGCATATGAGGAGGAAACATTTATTCCATTATTCATTTCTGCCTGATAAGCTGATACTTCATTCCTATAATACACAGGAGATTTTATGCGAGACACAGTTATTTCATCTTTATATGCCTGATCTGAGATTCTTCCACCATGTAATTCATTTCTTATATAATCTTCAATATCAGAAGGAATATTTGAATATCCTATTCCCGAAGGTACTTTATGCTCATCCATATTACATGGATCATCATTTCTAACATGATAAGCCTCATGCCATATTATTGAACTTTGATCATTAAGAGAATATCCTCCATTAACAAATTTCATACAGAGACCTATGGTTCCATCTGCTTCTCTTCTAGCAGTACTTGCACAACCCATACTTATTTCAATCTTAAATTCAGATAAATCAACTCCCATTTCTTTCAAAGTTTCATAAATCTGAGCTAATATTGCATTAATTTTTTTAGTCATCGCATCATATTCCGGAGCAGGACTAGTCAATTTAGGTAATGGATGCTGTTGTTGATTTCCACCGCTACTGCTACCTCCACCTGTCTGTGGCGGCGACGTAGGAGGAACATATCCAGGCGGATAAGCTGGAGGTCCTAGAGGAGGCATTACGGGATCCGTAGGAGGGGTATAAGGAGGAGGTAACGATGGTGGAGGTGGAGGCGGAGTTGGTTTAGGATCAGGCGTTATGACAACTTCCGGTAATTCAATTGAACCTCCACCACCAAATTCCCCATTTTTCGTCATGGTTCTTACATTTCTGTTAATACGTGCAGAACACAAAAATTGAGCCATCTCATTAAGATACTCATAGAGATCGGCACTAGCATAATACAAAGACCTTTGGTCATACAATATTCCATTGATATACTTCTCAACAGATATTGTATAATTGGTAGTAACAGTAGAATACACAATAGTGCCACTAAATTCACTATTTGGGTCACCACTATAACACATTTTGTCTATTTTAGTCCTATTCTTTGTTGCATACTCTTCAGAAGGAATAATAGTTGCAATATAGCAACTATAAATATCTGTCTCCAAGTTTTTAACAACTACTAGTTTTTGCAACATGACAGTAAAGTAGGTATCCCTGAATTCACCAGATACTGTATCAACATCATTATAAAAAGAGCCTTCATAAGTAGCTTCAGTTATTAAAGGAACATTTACTGTCATGGTTTCAGGACGAATAAAAACTTTAGCCTTACTCCATTCAGGAGCAATATTACCAGGATGCAATCCAGTAGGTTCACCTTCCATTTCAATAGAAGCATACTCTTCGAAATAATGTCGAGCTTCCGACATCAAATGGGAATTAGAATTTTCATATTCATCTAAACTGAAATCATCATTCTCACATGAAGAAAGCCAAAACAATACAAACAAGAAGAAAAATAAATGTAATCCGATACGATACTTCATAGTTTCAATTTAATTTTTCACTAAAGTGTGTTGGTTGTAAGAATGTGGTAAGATCACAAAACGCAGTTTATTACTTACCACATTTCAATTCATTCTAAATTAAGAAGAAAAAGTTATTCCATAGAAGGCACCTCGTCACGAGTTATCACATAACTCTGTTCCATAGCATCCTTCCACCAAACTTCATCGGCATGAACTATCGGACTTCCATCTTCTCCCTCACCATCATACCAGGGCATAAACCAAGACCAACATGCACCAGCGACCCATTGCTCCGAAATCTTACCCACAGTACCACATTCGCTTAATGCAACTATCTTATTCCCATACGTAGCCGAAATGGCAGCATATTGCGATGCGCAAGTTTCCGCATCCTTCGAGTAGATGTCACGTCCGATAATATCCACATACTGATCGCCCGGATACCAATCATCATCACCGGTTTCCGTAGTCCATACCCAGATCAAGTTGTCCAATCCCTGAGCCTTGAAATAGTTGAACATGGCAATCCACATAGCCTTATGGCTGGCAGCGTCTTTCCCCCACCAGAACCACTTGCCCGCAACTTCGTGGAATGGACGCCACAACACAGGGATATCAGCATCTTTCAGCAACTTCAGGTAACCGGCTACGGCAGCCATATCCGAAGTGAACACCTTGTTTTCCCATGTTCCTTCCACCGTGGCATTGGCAGCATCGAAAGTCGTCTCATCGGGTTTATAGGTATAGTCCGTCCCCAAATCATAGACAGTGGCAGGCGTACCGATGTAAACGCCTGTAACCGTATGGTTGCATCCACTGATAACCAATCCATTCTCCTTTACCTCATTCAAGGCCTCTTCTGTCAATCGGATAGCATAGGAAGTCTGAGTGGAAGTTAACTCTACCACACCTGACCCAGCTACCAAATCTGTCCAGGAGGCATTCTTCACGGAGCCTTGCCACCAACCGGCAGCGGCATCCAAATCTTTCACTTTGACGATAATATAGTCTCCGGCTTTAGTATTATCAAATACGGAAGTATCAAAACCTTCACTCTTACGGATGTCAATGCTTTCGGCCCAGTTACCCGTCACTATTTCTCCTTCCCAAACTGTAGCGGCAATATTTTCTTCTACAGGAGCAAACTTAGGTACGTTCCAATGCCACATACATGATACGATACCGTGATTATCAGCCCAGTCCTTCACAGGGGTAATGTCGCCATAGTTTATCCAGTCAGCACCGGCCAAAGACCATGCCAAATGTCCATAGTCGAAAGTATTAAGTGCCGGGTATTTACCGGTCCACTCATACACGCGTTCAGCCATGTCCGTATTCCACGACTCTTTAGCCATCATGCCTGAAAGGACTTTCTTCTCATAATTGGCCAGCAAATAATCATAAAGTTTCACAGCTTTGGCAGAAATTGCGGCTACGGGTGTCTTATCCAAAGCAACGGTAGTAAACTGAAGAGACACTGCCGGAGCAGGCATATTGTTCGGGCCTAACACCACGCCCTCGGGAATGGAAAGCGTACATAAAGTTTCGCGTCCAGGTACTTCTACATTCAGTGTCAATACATTGCTCGACCCATACACGTCAGCACTAATCAGTGTGCCACCAGTAAACGAAATCTTTTCCAGATCTTTCGTAGCAAAGAACACGTTCTTGTCATACTTCACCTCAATGGTGATTTCGCCCCTCTTTACCTTGGCGGCATTCGCCTCCGGAGTGGTGGACACCAATACTGGTGCCTCCACTTCGGGAATATCATGTTCAACGTCTGTATCGCAAGCAGTGAAAGACAATATCGCTGCAAGCAAAAACGCGCATTTCATACTTATCTTTTTCATAATCGTATTGCAATTATTAAAATTATCATTCTACATAAACAGCCGTAATCACGACTCCATTACCACAGAACATCAAATTAGCGCTATTTATTAAGTCAATATCAGCCTGAGTCATTGTATAAGTGAGAGAAGTGTCTGTAGCGGCAAACTCCCAAATGTGACGAGACCCGTCAGCATTCATCAATGAAGGAAGCGTATTCCACCAGGAATTCATAAATTCCACCTGCCAATAATCGGTAGAAGGGTCACAATAAAACTCAAACCCCATAGTCTTGCCTGCCTTTAAAAGTGCCTTATCAGCATCTGCAATAGTTACGATACGATCACCGCTCCAGTTCGTAGGTCCGCAAGAACCTTTCCATAAGTAAGTTTTCATCGAAATCTCATACCAGACAGAGACTTTATTAACAATGCAGTTCTGTCCTTGAATCACAAATCCTGTATCACTCCAACCATCGGCAGTGTTCATCACGGCATCATAAATATCCTGAGTAATTTCCAACTCAGCCACTTTCGGGCAATCTGTCTCAGTGTATTTCAGCGTGGTAATTTCGCCCCAGTTGGCATGATTAATCTGAATCTGAACATCACCACCTGTAGCTGTAATGTAAAACAACAGTTTAGACCCTACCGCAAAACCATTCTCCTTCAACTTGGCTTTATAAATACGGAATGCACCGCCAGCATCTTCACCAGCCCATGAGCCAAGGTTACGAGCTTCATTCATCACCACATTTTCTATTTCTGTGGCCGGTTTAAAGTTCAAGGTATAATTTATTGAACCATTGGACGATATTAAGGTAATCACCGTGCCTTCGCCGGCTAATTGTGGCATATTGATAAAGAGCACATCTTTGGAGTTTACAAAGAAGGAAACCTCTTTTCCATTTACCTGTACACCTGTCAACTTATCAGCATTAGTCACAGCTATTGGGAATGCTTCGCCCCCCTTCAATTCTTCATCCTCACCCGGCAGCACCGGAATGTAGCAGAATTCGGGAGCATTGATAGTAAGAGCCTTCGTTTCAACACTCTCTCCATTGGCCATTACCAAAGTCAGCACACCGGACTCCGTACCTGCGGTAGGCATGGTAACCGTCAGTTCCGTGGCAGAAGCTGGTTTTACTTCCACTTCGGCACCACCCGTATAAACCACCTTGGCTACCAAGTCAAGATTCTTGCCCTGAATGGTTACATCGGCACCCAAAGAAACCGCATCACTGGCAAATGACATGAATTCCGGTTTCAGCGTAGCAATGGCTACCGGAACGGAAGTACCGCTTGCCGTATTCAGCAGCAATTCACCGCTGATGGCTGCGGCAGGCATCGCAACTTTCACTTCCGTAGCACTCTTCGCTTCAGGCTTCACTGCATCGGCAACGCCCGGGAATGTAATGGTAGTCACCAGTTCCATATTGAGGCCGGTCAATGTAATCACGTCACCACCGCGCAGCCCGTCGGCCGGAGTTGCCACTACCTTTTCGGGCAGTGCCATGCCGATGTTGGCAATAGCCACTTCCACACCCGAAGCGGGAACCATCACTACAGCGCCATCGGTCATATTCTCCGGAAGCGTAAATATCAGTTTACCCTCTTCTGCGGCAAATTCCACTTCATCACCGTTCGGCATACGTACCTTTTTCACTAAATCGATATCTTTCACGGCGATAGTGATAATATCACCGGGCTTCTTACCGGTCAAATCGGCAGTTTCCTCCACCGATGGCAAAATGATGTTCAATACATCTGAATATATCCAGTTGGGGATAGCTTCTTTATCTTCAGAGGAAGTATCAGAAATAATGAGTTTACCGGTCTGGGCTTCTTCAGGAACCACCACTTGAATCTCTTTGCGGTTCTGAAACTTGAAGTTAGCTTTCGGCACGATTACCTCATTCGGGAAGATAACCTCCAGAATCAAGTTGAGGTATTCACCTTTGATGGTCAGCACACTGCCCGGCTTCACTGGAGTGGGAGAAAGGCTCTCTAGGTCAATGGGTTCAGTAAAGGTGATGGGAGTCTTCGTGGTAATCTCCCCCGTCGGAGTTTTCAGCGACAGCTTGCCCGGTTCGGCCGTTTGCGGAACCATGATGCGGATTTCTCCGGAATTAATTATCTGGATATCTGTAATTTCACCGCATCCCGGAATGGTAATAGACTGAATTTTGTCCATCCCGCTACCCAGGAAACGCAGTTCTCCGCCACGAGCCACCGGACAAGGACCAAATACGTTCAGGCTGGTACCGCCCACATATTGGTTGGTATCTACATCCTCTCCATTATCGCAGGCCGTGAAGGACACGGAAACGGTGAGAAGCATCAGGCATATCATCCATAATGCCTTGAAATTATATGTCTTCATGTTACTTACAATTTTTGAGTTAACAAAATGATTATTCAATAGGAACCACGCGGATGTTATCTATCATGATAACCGGATTACAAGTTGTTCCATTCACGCCGCCAGCCCATACAAAGAAGGTAAGACCTGTCAGTCCGTCCTTGTCCAAAGCCTTGTCGCAAGCAGTGCCTTCGTGCGTCTTATTAAAATCGCTGAGATTGAAAGCTACCGTTTGCCATTTGCCGGCAGTGTCATAAGAGCCTGTGTTCTTCCAGGGAATCCAAAGACCGCGCGGAACGCTTGTATTGCTAAAGTATGCATTCGTTCCCGTGGCGAAAGTCACCACGTCATTTCCGGTAAAGACAAGCTGCATGGCACATGACTGCCAAGGGTTTCCCGCAGGAATATTCACCTCAAACTTCAGCTGCAACCCGCTTACGCCGTACTGCTTTATCATCTCTGCAAATGCCGGGAGAGAAGAGAGTTCCGGATACTCCTCATTGCCCTGTTCGGGCCAATAATTGAAAGAGAATGGATCTTCCGCCCAAGTAGCTCCCGATTCACCATCCAGTTCTTGTCCCTGGAAACTGATATAAGCGCCATCGATGCTGTTTTCATCTTCCGCCTTCCATACTTTACTGCCATCGCGCCAGCCGTGGGCCAGAGCCAATCCGCCATGCGAGCCATCCCAGTCGAACAGGATGTTGCGCGTATCGTAATATTGGAACTTGGAACGTCCCGTACCATAAATGGACTTCACCGTGAGATAACCCTGAGCCGCATTGGCCGGTAAGATGAAGCTGACTGCCGTCTTGGAAATCTTAGTGATGTTGGTCACAGGCACATTGCCTGCCATCGTAATTGTAAGGGGCACATTGGGGTCATCAATGAAGTAGTCGCCATAAAGTGTCACTTCACTGCCCGGTTTTGAGAACTCACAAGACATGCTGTTCACCTCAGGACTCGGCACCAGCACCTTGAAGTCGTAAGTCACCGTGTCTTTGGCCTGTGTAACCATATAGATTTTATCTGTCACTACAGCCGGTATGTTCTTGGGCACATCCACTATCAACGTATGGTCCGTGATGTAACTACTATTTAAGATAGCTTTCTGGTCATTGAAATAGAGTTCGTAAATGCTGCGCAGGTTGTCACCCACCAAGCAAACCGTATTGCTCATGTATTGCCCTACCAATAAGGAGTCGGCAGCAGCAGGATCAGTAAGACGAACATATTTCACGGTAGGCACCCCACCCGAAACTTCATACTTATCCGGTTCATCTTCGCAGGCCACCATGGAGAAGCCTGCCACGGTCATTGCAGCCGCAAAGAACCAATTCATATATTTATTGCTTTTCATCTTCAATTCATTCATTTAAGTTAATAACTATACTCGCTGCGTACATCCACTGAAACGGGATCTTTCAGCAGATTCGGATTGAACACCACGTCTTCTGACGGGAACGGCAGTGTAAAGCTGCTTTCCGTAACATTAGGAACAGGCGTGGCGGCATCATATTCGGCTGCGGACGCGTTCCATTTCCCTGTCTCATAATACGTCTTGTAAATGCCATCCAGGTTCCACATCGAGTTGCGCTTCTGGCTCTTCAGTTCAGCGATTGCGCCACTCATGTCATAATAGGAACGGCGCACATAGTCATACCAGCGATCGCCTTCGCCCGCCAATTCCAAACGGCGTTCTTTCCAGATGTCTTCCCATGTAATGGAAGTTTTAGGGGTAGCGCCCGGAATGGCACGGCTGCGCACAGCGTTGAATGCTTCCAAGGCACCGGCATCACTGGTAGAAGTAGCTGTTCCCATTTTTGCTTCGGCATAAATCAGATAAACGTCCGAAAGGCGGAGGATATGCGTAGCCAGTTTGTTGTACATGTTACCGGCGGAAACTCCGGTCGCCTTCTCGTGGTCGTATCCATTGCCATAAAGATGCTTCACGTTATTAGCTCCTGTGGGTGACTGAAGTGTTCCTCCGGGACCTCCCTTACCATAATCATCCGAGTCATAAATGAATCTCAGGAAATCAAACCCGCCTTTGTCTTGCCAGAAATATTCGTAAACATCACCGGCCATCATCATCGTGGCTTTACGGCGGGTGTCACTATCACTGCGATTTCCCGGATCTTCGGAAGCCAATGTGCCGAATGCCTGCTGCAGGTCTATGGACGGACCACCGTATCCTCCCCAGCAATCGCCGAATTCATCAAAACCTACCATGGCCAAGTCTGATTGCAATGTATTCTGCTGCGTCCATGGGTCACGGCCCGAACTCCAGCGCCAGGCAATCAGGCTTTCCTGGTTTTCATTGTTCTCCAGACGGAAGACATCCGAATATTTTTCCAATAGCTTACGACCGGAATTGTCTATCACGTCTTTGGCATATTCGGCAGCTTTAGCCAGATCTTCCGCACTGCGTGCGCCGGAAAGGCCGCATCTGGTCAGATACACCTTAGCAAGCAGAGCCTTCGCGCAATAGCGGTCTATACGTCCCGGATCTTCCACTGAGGGCGACAACAGTTCGATGGCTTTCTCCAAAGTCATTATGATATACTCATACACGTCCGCACGCCGCACTTTCATCTTCTGGTTGTAAGTGCCATTGGCCAGTTCCTCTGCATTGCTATGAATGATGGGTACATCGCCAAAGGTACGAACCAGATAGAAGTATGCCATGGCTTTCCAAGTGAGGCATTCCCCCATGCACTGACGCTTTGCGGTTTCCGAAGCTTTAGACTCGGCCAAATAGCCGTAGACTGTATTGGCATGACCGATGGCAGCCCATAAGGAATAGGACATGCTTACCAAGTCGGCATCCGTGCCATTGACGGTAAACTCCATATAGGGGGAACTGCCCCAATACATATTGCCGGACAGGACTTCGCCTACTTTGATAAAACCACGCTGAAAGTCGTACCAAGGTGAGTTATACAGATAGTTTACGCCTTGATAGCACTGCTCGTCATTCTGATAAAAGTTTCCCGCATTGTAATTGTCTTCCGCAGGGCGATCCAAAAACTCTTCGCAAGAGGTCGTCCCCAAGGCCAGCATCGAAGCGAACAGGAAGTATTTGATTCTATTTAATTTCATAATCTTCAGTATTAAAAATGAGTTAGAAGGTGATATTCATACCAAAGGAATAAACTGTCGGTGAAGGATAGCGTCCGTTATCCACGCCGTATGTATATCCCTGCGCATCAGCCGTACTGGCACCGATTTCCGGGTCGTATCCGTCGTATTTGGTAATAGTCAATAAGTTCTGGATATTTCCATAAAGGCGCAGATTCTCCAGTCCTAATTTCTTAATCCAAGCTTTCGGGAAAGTATATCCCAAGGAAATGTTCTTCAAACGAATATATGAGCCATCTTCCACGTAGCGATCGCTGACGCGGTCGTTATCATTCGGATCGTTGATGGAAGCGCGTGGAATGTAAGTATCCGAATTAGCCACTTTCACGTTTGTCACGTCATAGTACCATTGGCTGCCATCGGCATATACCTTGTCCGGGTCTATCGGGACCAGGTTGGCACGTCCGTTCACTGCATCCAACTGATTGCTCCATGCAGTGTTCATGTGCGTCAGCTTCATGCTGATGTAATTCATCACCTTGTTGCCATACGAGCCATTGATGAAAACAGAAAGGTCGAAGTTCTTGTAGCGGAAGCTGTTGGTCCAGCCAAAAGTGAACTTAGGCATCGGCGATCCGATGTCGGTTTTGTCATAGTCGTCAATCTTGCCGTCGGGCACTCCGTCCGGTCCGCTGAGATCCTTATACTTGATATCGCCCACCCACACGGTACTATTCTTGTTGAATACTCCATCTGCCGGATATTTGGTCGGCTTAGGGGAGGTCTGCAAATCCTGCAAGTCCTTATAAACTCCGTCGCAAACATAGCCATAGAAGTTGTAGAGTGATTTGCCTACACTGGACACGGCTACCACGTCACTCCACTGTCCGTAACCTAATATCTGCGCATTGGCAGTTCCAGACAAAGACTTCAGCTTGTTCTTATTGAAAGAAATCTGGTATTCAGAGTCCCACTGGAATTTGCCTACCAGCGGATGAGTGTTCAGGGTAATCTCAAGGCCCTTGTTCTCAATAGAACCATAGTTGCCTTTCGGTGCGGCCAAGGCGGAAGAGCCGTTACCTTGCGTGCCCATATAAGAAGGCAATTGCAAAGACATCAACATATTATTAGAGGTCTTCTGGTACAAATCAACAATCAGATTGATGCGATCATTGAGGAAGCTCAAGTCCAAACCGATGTTATATTGTTCCTGTGACTCCCACTGAACCGACAAGTTCGGGATGTTGGCGGGACGATAGCCCATTCCTAATGCGGACGGCATACGGCTCATGGATGTACCCCATGCATAGCCTCCAATGCCGGAGTTACCTGTTTGCCCCCAGCCCAGACGGAGTTTACCATTGCTGATCACCGTTTTCAACGGTTCAAAGAATTTCTCGTTAGAGAAACGCCACGAAGCAGCCAGCGAATGGAAGCCTGCCCAGCGGTTGTTGGGTCCGAAGTTGGAAGAGCCATCATAGCGGTAGGTGTAGGTACCTAAGTAGCGGTCGTCATAATTGTACGTCAGTCGGCTGAAGAAAGAGGCCATGGCCCCACTGCCGAAACCTGAGCTGATGGCCGGAGTCTTGGTTCCCAATGCGGGATTGTGCACCGCGTCGGATGGCAAGCCCTCATTGTGTATGCTGATATTGTCCCATTTGGATTCCTGGCATTCCTGACCTACCATCGCGGTATAACTGTGTTTGCCAATATTGCCTGAATAGGTCACATAATTCTTCAACTGCCAGAAAGTGGTATTATTCTTGCCAATCGTGCTTTCATTATTGCTTCTCACCCATCCTCCCAAGTCTACCATCGGCTTGTAGCGGTCACTCTTGGCGTAGCTGATGTCATAGCCTAACTCGGCATGCCATGCCAGGCCTTTAACGGGCGTTACGTCGAAGAAGATATTTCCGGTCAGCTTCTGGCGGTTCAGCTTGATTTGGTCCATCATGGCCAGTGCTATCGGGTTCGGGTTGGTCCAACCTTCGCGTACCACAGTGGCATAGCTGCCGTCTATATTATAGATAGGTATATCGGGAAGCGACTGCAAGGAATAGTTGATGATACCCTGGTCGCTGTCAGCTAACTTCAGGTCATCTCCCGTTGCCGCATACGTGGCACTCAGGCCTATCTTCAGCCACTTCTTCAACTGTGCATCCAGGTTAGCACGGAAAGAATAGCGGTTGAAGTTGCTGCCGATGATAGTACCATCCTGATCCATGTAGGAACCCGATATGTAGTACTGAATCTTTTCCGTACCCCCTTGGGCGGATATCTGATGCTGGTGCTGCAAGGCTGTCTGGAAAATGGCATCTTGCCAGTTGGTGCCTACGCCCAACAGGGAAGGATCTGAATACAACTTACTGGGATTGGATATTTCGCCCTGTTCGACCAAGTCATTGTAAAATTCCGCATATTCACGGAGGTTCAGGATATCAAGGCGCTTGCCTTGGCGCTGAACGGCCATCATGCCGTCATAAGAGAATTTCGCTTCGCCTGCCTTACCGCGTTTCGTGGTAATCAGAACAACGCCATTGGCACCCTGTGCACCATATATGGCCGTAGCGGATGCATCTTTCAGGATTTCCATACTGACGATATCAGCCGGATTGATGGTGGACAATGGAGAGATAGTAGAAATCTTACCATTACCCAGCGCATCGCCCAAACCAAAGTCGGCACCGCTGCTGCCACCGCCTTGCACTATCACGCCATCTATCACATACAGCGGTTCGGCATTAGCATTAATAGTAGCTTGTCCACGCACGCGGATAGAAGAGGATGAACCCGGCGCACCGGACGTGGTAACCGCCGTCACACCGGCTGCGCGTCCTTGCAAGGACTGGTCAAGGTTGGTAATGATAGAGCCTTTAATCTTATCTTCACTCATGGATACCGAGGCTCCGGAAAGGTCGCTTTTCTTCATCGTACCATAACCTACCACTACCACTTCGTCCAGAAGTTCGGAATCTTCCTTCATCACTATGTTCACTACCTTTTGTCCCGACTTCAAGGTAATCTCCTGCTCTTTATAACCGATGCAAGAAATTACCAACACATGGCTGCCGGCAGGAACGTTCACACTAAATTTTCCATTAATGTCTGCTATGGAGCCTGTTCCGGTTCCTTTCACCAAGACATTGGCACCAATCAGAGGAGAACCATCCGCACCGTCGGTAATCGTACCGGTGACCGTGTTCTGTTGGGCCATCACATGACAACTCAGGAAGAGTGTCATCAGAAACAACATAAAGTTCTTCATACTATAACTATTAGATTTAAAAAATTCGTAAACCTTTCAATGCAAAGGTAGGGGTTGCAGACAGGGCAAACAAGTACAATTTTATCAGGAAGTAATACTATCTTGATAAGAAGGAAATCACACCGATTATTTTGATGACCGCGTAATACCTATTACGGGGATCGCGTAATACCTATATTACAACGACCGTGTAATTTTCCTTTGCCCGACGAGGGTATTTATGCGCTTACTGACGCTTCAATTCATTGCGTACTATCCGCCCCCATTCCTTCATATCCTGATCAGCCCAATTGCCGTCAGAAGAAGCTGAGGGGAGAAGCATCGAGCAAGTCTCATTCTTATCCGAAACAGACCATGCTACCCAACTTATGGAACGTTGCTGCATCCAGTCCAGCCAGTTTTGCCACTCTTCTTTATTTACTGCACCGTCGCCACTGGCCTCCATACCGGCACATTCGGATATGAATATTGGAAGCCCTTTGCTCAAAGCATAGTCTGTACGGTCACGCAACCATTGTCCGTGAGTATTGGCATAAAAGTGAACAGTATACATTATATTATTATAGCCGGTAATAGGATCATCTGCCGCTAGGTGAATATCCTGATCCCAATGCGGACAACCTACCAGAATAACAGCCTCCGGTTCTATGGCACGGATGGTTTTGATAATTTCGACAGAGTATGCCTTCACTTGTTCCCAACTATCTTCCACCGGTTCATTAAACACTTCATAAATCACATTAGGGACACCCTTATAACGAGCTGCCATTTGTGCAAAGAATTCCTTGGCTTCTTCCTGACGCAGATTATGGCTATGCCAGTCAATGATTGCATAAACATTATTTTCAATAGCCGCATCCACTACTGTCGTGACACACTTAATGCCAAACTCCGGCTTGTACACATAGCAGGCACTATCCAAGTCCACTCCCATAGAAGCCCGAAGCACCTCCGCACCCCAATCTTCGGAAAGATAAGCTACGGTAGAAGCATTATAGAAACGAGGCCAAAACTGATGCCACCCATAACTGACACCTTTCAGTACAACCGTATCACCCTGTTCATTCACCAATTGCGTACCAGTCACACACAGACGGGGCAACTGCTTTGCAGTACCTTCCTGATTTGCTTTTTTAGACGTACCCGCTCCACATCCAAACATTGCGGTCAGCAGACAAACAGCCAACAAACTTTTCCAAATATTCATCATATTATTTCAATTTTGCATTTTCAGTTTTTATAATCTCAACAGTAGTATCCGTTGCGAAAACAGAATTCAGCCCCTGCTCTTCCTGAGCCGGATCTCCGGTGTAATCATCTCCCTTTTCCCAATAGATATGTTCGGGATTCTGTTCAGCAAAACCACCCCATGCCCAAAAGTTACATCCGGCAAAAAGCCCGCCGTTCTCCCGGTCCTGACGAATCAGATCAAATACATATTGATAATATTCATCACGAACTTCAGTCGAAGTGCTTTTAGAAAAACGAAAACCATCACGAGGGAAACCAAATTCTTCAAGTACCACAGGTTTCTTATATTTTTGCGCAACCACCATGTGATCATTAATATATTTCTTCGTATTCTCCTTAGCTCGCGGAAGAAGTTCTTTCAAACTATCAGCTTTTACCCATCCCCAGTTATAAGGCCAAATATGGATATTCAGATAGTCAATATTCGGATCTGCATGCACTCTTTCATATAATGCAATGTCCCCCTCGCATCCCCAGGAGCCCTCACTTCCCGAAGAAATCATGTGATTGGAATCAAGTGACTTAATAAGGGCGGCAACATCCGCCATCCATTTAGCGAAAGGCTCTTTGTTTTCATCGGAAAAAGCGCGAGGCTCATTGCCTATCTGCCAGGACATAAGCGTTGGATCATCCACATATTTTATCTGATTATACCTATTTGTTCTTGTGACGATGTCTTTGACATAATTGGCAAACAACACCTTCGCGCTATCCGATTGCTGAAATTGTTTCACGTACTCCATATAGGCAGGCCAGCCGTCTATTACAGGCACTACAGCTTTACCGTGTCCCGACCATTGCAGATATACAGAATAACCACCACTCCACTCCCAGGAGTTATTCAAATAAAGTACGGCGGTCATATCCCGTTTACGCAATTCATTCATGAAGTAATCCAATCCGGCTAAAATAGTATCATTATACACACCGGGAGCTACTTGCAGAGAAGGTTGCACACGGGTTTTCACACCATTTTCACCGTCCGCACCTACCAATACACGCAAATTATTAATACCGATACTTTTCAGAAAATCCAATTCTTTATGCAGGCGTTCACGATCACCTCCTTCACCTTCAGAACCAAGAATGGCACCGTACCAGAAATTGGTACCTACATAATAATAGGGGTTTCCATTACGGATGAACTGTCCGTTCGCATTCACATGAACGAATGAGCTTTCAACAGGTTTAGGAGTACATGCACCCGGCGTACCTATTCCCAACTGTTTCCACAGCCATGCCAGCCATTCGTCCCATTGTTCCTGATACCAATAATGACCTGTTTCAAGATATGGATGGAGTTCTTTGGGAGAAGTCACCACATTATAAGCGGCATACATGGAAGTCGGCGGACAAACATCATCATTATATCCCCAACTGAACCAACCGGGTACTGTAAGACAACGGGCAAAGTTCGCCGTATCATAATAACGCACCACTTCCAGTTCTTTAGCATCGGGAGCACCATAATAATAGAAATAATGCGGCCAGCCACAAGCACGTTTCTTCATAAAGGCTTCATGGTCGCACAGTGCCGGATGAACGGCAGCAAAGAAAGTGACGCGCGAATCAAGGGCCGCTGTCATCACTGAAAGTGCCCCACCCTGACTGGAGCCTGTTACACCAAGTGCCTGCCCGTTATATTGCGGCAATTCACAGATGAAATCAACCGCACGTAAAGCACCGATAATCACCCGGTGATAATAAAAATTCCTCAAATCATTCCGGCAGAAAGTCCAGTAACCATTCAATGCACCATTCATCAGATTATCATAAAAAGATTGCTCCATAGTAACGGGAATACCGTGGATGCCAACTTCCAATGTGATTGCACCTTGTTCCGCTGTATAAACATCTCCGGCATACGGACGTATACCTGCACCGGGCACACGCAACAGAGCCGGATACTTACCTTCTTTTTTCGGTACACAAAGGACACCGTAGAAACGGGAACCCCAACGATCTGTTTGAAAGCTGACATGATAGACATTGACTGTCGCAGTACATCGCTCGGGAAGCAGAGTCATCAAGGGTTGAAGCGATGTCCGGCGGGCGCCTTCCAGCTCTTTCGCCCAAAATTCACGAAAGTCCCCGGGAAGCTCCGTAATGGGTTGCAGTTGTTCGGGAGCATAAGCAGCGGTCGCTAATCCTTCGTATTTACGGTCACCTACGTGTGCCGTCACTTTACAACGCAGAAATCCGGATGTCTTCATCGTCCCTTGCAACTTTAATTCACCATTCTTCAGCAATACACCTTTCTTGACTTCGGTAGGGTACATCTCCGGCCCCAGCTCATAATCCACCGTCACATTCTGCAAAAGATTCTGAGCTTTCAGCACTCTCACGGTAAATGTACATTTGTCATTCAAACGATAATTCCAATCGGTATGATCAGGAGAAACCATTACACGGATTTCATTACCGCGTATCTGCGCTGTTGCAGCAAGCATACACAACAGACATCCAAAAAGAAGTGATATTTTTCTCATGGTAGAAAACTAAGATTTGTTCGTTGTTGCAAATGTACGTGGTTTCGAAGAAGAATAATGATACAATATTATCATATCACAATCTTCTTCTTCCTATAGTTTTCCCTGAACTCCTTCGGTGAACAATCTTTTTTACGTTTAAACATCCGGTTGAAGTTGGACAGATTATTAAAGCCGCAATCATAGCAGATTTCGGCAATGGTATGCGCCGAGTCCACCAGCAGGCGTGTAGCAAACCCCAGGCGAATATCTATAATATAGTCGGAAAGCGTCTTCCCTGTACGTAAACGGAAGAAACGGCTGAACGAAACCGGTGTCATGCCCACCATATCCGCCAGAGTATTCAAACGGATGTCTTCCTGATAATGATCGGCAATATATTTCTGTACCTTCTGCACCCGGCGGCTGTCAGAGAACGTCTCGATCTTAGCAAAGGAAGAACTGGACAGCACCTTTGCATCATCATACAAAGACAATTCATAAAGAATGCGCAGAAAATGCATCACCGCATAGAATCCCTGTTCTTCGGAAGCCAGTTTATCCAGCCAGTTATACACCTTCATGATGGCTTGCATGGGGAAACTAATGCCGCATTGCGCCTTTTCCAGCATACGCCGGATGCTGTCGAACTGGTTCTTATTCATGAAGTTCTTGAAAAACAGGTCGGATGAGAACTGAATCGTGATTTCCCGTATCTCCTTCGAAGTACATTCGTGTTGCTCCCACACATGCTCCAGTTCTTTGCCGGTAATCAGTACCAAGTCATAGTCGCTGATAACCTCGGCAGAGTCTCCCACTACCCGACGGACACCGGCTGCATGTTCCGTAAAGTTTAGTTCGAATTCGGCATGACAGTGGATAGGATAAGTAAACTCCGTCTTGCGACGGTCGGCGATATAAAAACAATCGCGGTCGGACAAGGGAGTAATCTCCCTCATAATGTAGTTTGAGTTTTCCATATTGATTGGTTAAAATAGTATCATGTCACAAAAATAACCATTCTTTTTAATCCCGAATGGTAGAATTTGTTTTATTATGGGGTAAGATTTGTTATAAAAGAAAGAAAGGTTATACCTAACCATCGGAAAGATATAACCTTAAAAGAAAAAAGCAATAACTGTATTTTATTTCTCCTATTTTATTTCACAAAGAAAGAATCTTTCAGCAGATCTTTATCATCAGAAGATGCACCTACCATCACGATAAACTCACCCGGTTCTACAATCTTCTTCATCTTTTTATCATAGAAAGCCAGTTTATCGGGAGTGATCTTAAAGTTCACGACCTGACTTTCGCCGGCTTTCAGCGATACGCGGGCAAAGTCTTTCAGCTCCTTCACCGGACGGGTGACGCTACTGAATTTATCACGGATATACAGTTGCACGATCTCCACTCCATCACGGTCGCCCGTATTCGTAACTTTTACACTCACATCCACCGTGCCGTCCTTAGTGATTTCTTTCTGTGCCAATTTCAGGTCATCATATTTATATGTAGTATAAGAAAGACCGTGACCGAACGGATAGAGCGGAGTGCTTGGCTTGCCTGCCGCATAAGGATGGAAGTATTGTGACGGCTTATGGTTGTATATCATCTGCAACTGACCTACGCTATGAGGAATCGTAATAGCCAACTTGGCTGACGGATTCACCTTACCATACAGAATTTCGGCCACTGCCTGCCCTCCGTACATCCCCGGTGCCCATGCTTCTACGATAGCGGGAAGATTTTCGGCCGCCCACTGCACACCGAGAGGACGTCCGTTCACCAAAATAAGAATAGTCGGCTTACCGGAAGCGGCCACTTTCTCTATCAACTCGTTCTGCAAACCTACCAAGTCGAGATCCGACCGGTCGGTATCTTCACCGTCCGTACGGTCGTTCCAACGGAAACGCATCATATATTCGCCTGCCACTACAATATTGAGATCAGCACTCTTGGCACGTACAGCAGCTTCAGCCACTTTCTTCGGATCCATGTTGCGAGGGTCCCAACCTTGGTCTACAAAATCAAACTGAGTATCGGGAGCAATCATCTTCAGACCTTCCAGGATGGTAGTTACGTTTTCATCTTTCTCAGGAGCACTCCAGTCACCCAAGATATTCTGGTCGTCGGCATTGATACCGGTCACCAGGATCTTCTTATATCTGGAAGCGTCCAGAGGAAGTACACCGTCATTCTTCAATAATACAATGCCATTGCGGGCAGACTCAAGAGCCGTTGCACGATGTTCATCACAAAGGCGCACTTTCATGGTTTCGGCCTCATCGGCATAAGGTTGTTCGAAAAGACCGAGACGGAATTTGATATCCAGTATGCGGCGTACAGATTCGTCAATACGGGATTCGGGGATACGTCCTTCCTTCACCAACTCCACTACCATCTCATTCCAGTGGATACCATGCATATGCATGTCCATACCTCCCATAATAGACTGATAAAAAGCTTCCTTCAGATTTTCGGCAGTAGCATGCAGGTCATGAATATGTTCAATGTCCATCCAGTCGCTGACTACGAATCCGGGGAAGTTCCATTCACCACGCAGAATATCCTGCATCAGCCACTCATTGCTATGACAAGGGATACCATTCAGTTCATTGTGGGCAGTCATCAGGGACATGGCTCCCGCCTTCACTCCTGCCTCAAAGGGAGGAAAGAAAACTTCACGAAGTGTACGCTCTGACAAATCAGTAGGAGAACCGTTCGTTCCATTGATGGGTTCACTGCCACCGACGAAATGCTTGATACAAGCCAGTACATCTTCGTTGCCATTCAAATCGCCTTGATAACCTTTCACGGACTGCACGCCCAGTAAAGTAACCAGATAAGGATCTTCACCATACGTTTCGCCAACACGTCCCCAACGGGCATCACGGGCTACTTCCACATTCGGATTAAACGTCCAGTGCATGTTCATGGCACGCATTTCCTTTGCAGTCTGTCGGGCTATCTTATAGGCCATCAGCGTATCAAAGGAACAGGCAAGGTTGATGTTGGTGGGGTATACCGTATTATCCGGCGCATTAGCATTGCCATGGATGGCATCGATACCGAATATAATAGGTATCTGCAAGCGGCTCTTCATTGCGAGAGATTGCAGATAGTTGGCTTCTTCAATGGTCAATACATGCAGAAAAGAACCGATCAGTCCTTCTTCCGTCCACTTCTCTATATCTTTTTCCGTAAAGCCTGGATAGAAAGCATTTGCGGTATTATTCTTCAATTCTTCTTCGGTCATCACGGCACTGTTTGCCTTGATATGTTCCACACCGACGAACTGGTTCATCTGACCTACTTTCTCCTCCAGAGTCATTCTTTTCAAGAGATCTTCTACCCTGTCCTTTACGGGTGCGGTAGAGTCTTTATACACTTCCTCCCGGCTTCCGCCGCAGGAACACAAACAAGCTCCGATTGCCATAGTTGCGATTATTTTCTTCATTATTATTAGGATATGAACTAAATGTGATAAGGTGGTAGAGTGATAAAATGATAACGGGATAACGCTCTGTGATATATAGCGCAGCTACTTTATCACCCTATCACCTTACCACCTTATCACTCTTTTCCTTCTTTTCTTTTCCGTTACACCGCAAAGATAGTGCTCTCCATGAATTTCCGGCAACAGTTTCTTATCCAATTGTAGTACAATTTGTTTCAAATCGAGGTATCAGTTGTATTCCTCATACTTTTGATGAACAAAACAAGTCTTTTCCGGAAGAAATGTATACTTTTGTATCCGAACAATCTCTTAAACCCAATAACATGATAAACCCCATTTACTCTCCCGACAGCAACCGGTATGATAATGGTATGAAGTACCGCCGGTGCGGACGAAGCGGCATCCTGCTGCCCGAAATATCCTTAGGCTTATGGCACAACTTCGGCGACGTAAACACGCTGGCCAATTCCCAGGCGATGGCACATTATGCTTTCGACCAAGGCATCACCCATTTCGACCTTGCCAACAACTACGGTCCATCCTACGGTTCTGCCGAAGAAACCTTCGGAATGATTATGAAGAAATCGTTCATGCCCTACCGGGACGAACTGTTCATTTCAACCAAAGCCGGTCATGACATGTGGCCCGGCCCATACGGTGAATGGGGGTCCAGAAAGTATCTGATGAACAGCCTCAACCAAAGTCTGAAACGGATGAATCTGGACTATGTAGACATCTTCTACTCGCACCGCTATGATCCGGAAACTCCATTGGAAGAAACACTGCAAGCTCTTGTTGACATTGTCCGACAAGGCAAAGCCTTATACGTGGGTATCTCCAAATATCCGAAAGAAGCTGCCGAATTTGCTTACCGCTATCTGGAAGAGAGAGATGTGCATTGCTTGCTTTATCAAGGAAGATATAATATGTTCAACCGGGAACCGGAAGAAGAAGGTATTCTGCAACAGGCCAAAGAAAACGGAACAGGTTTCATCGCCTTCTCACCGTTGGCACAAGGACTGCTGACGAACCGTTATCTGAAAGGTATTCCCGAAGACTCACGCATCGCCAAAGGCGGTTTCCTGAAAAAAGAAGCATTGACTGACGAGACACTGAAGAAGATAAAAGCCCTAAACGAAATTGCCACACAACGCGGACAAACTCTTGCTGAGATGGCTCTGGCATGGTTACTGAAAGATGATATGATTACTTCAGTCATTATCGGAGCAAGCTCTGTAGCACAGTTAAATGACAATCTGCAAAGTATCAAAAATACGAAATTCACGGCAGAAGAATTAGAAAAGATCAATCAGATAGATAGTCTGAAATAAACTGATAACAAGGACTTGTTTTATCATCTGCAGGCAGGTAAATCGGTTCCTTTTAAGAGTAACGAGCGTTTCCACGAAAGGGAACGCTCGTTTCCATTAAGGGAAACTCCAGTTCCCATTAAAGGAAACAGGCATTCCTACGTGAGGGAACGAAATAGGGCTTCGTGTGTCCGTAGGACATATGGAGCCCCTGTTGTACGTCC
>OHHI01000034.1_pt1 | contig 121522 bp, 76 predicted proteins | sample 1568001 | NCBI WGS metagenome assembly OHHI01 (sample SAMEA3879506, study PRJEB24766) | human gut metagenome | biome: human-associated habitat; feature: feces | place: USA | collected 1985/1987
CTCATGATTATGAATCATGCGCTCTAACCAGCTGAGCTATCCCGCCATCATTTCTCAATTGCGGGTGCAAAGATAGAAAGTTATTTTGAACTTTGCAACATTTCAGAGAACTTTTTCTTGTAAAATTCGTTTTTAAAGAGAAAAACAGCTTAGTATATGGCAAATAAATATTTCAAAAAACATAGCATTTATTATGGCAAATAAGAAAATTTGGCTTAATTTGCCACCGAAACTTTAAAAAGCTAACCTATGAGAAAAGAAAAAATTCGCTTGGAGTACATGTTGAAAGCCGGATCCGGTAACATCGTATGGTCTATTATCAGTACTCCATCCGGCCTGGAAACATGGTTTGCAGACAAGGTGACATTCAAAGACAAAGTATTCACCTTTTATTGGGGAAAAACAGAAACACGGCAAGCTGAAGTTACAAACTTCCGGGTTAACAGTTTTATACGCTTTCGATGGCTGGATGATGAAGATCCTAAAGCCTATTTTGAATTGAAAATGGTCTATAACGAACTAACCTCTGACTATATGCTGGAAGTGATTGACTGGGCAGACCCCGATGAAGTAGAAGATACGAAAGAACTTTGGGATTCCGAAATAGAGAAGCTAAAAAGGGTAAGTGGACTGTAATTCTATAAAAATATGCAAAACTTGTCTTTGCTCTCCGTTTTTTATGCTATTTTTGTGCCTTGATAGTTGCACAAAATGAAATAATGCTACGCATAAAAAAATTAGATATATTTATCCTAAAGAGCTTTTTGATGCTCTTTATAGGTACTTTTTTCATCTGTCTCTTCATCTTCATGATGCAATTTTTATGGAGATATGTAGACGAATTGGTTGGAAAAGGATTGGAAATGAGTGTTTTAGCACAATTCTTCTTTTATTCTGCTCTGACCTTAATACCTTTGTCCCTACCTTTGGCAATTTTATTAGCTGCCTTAATGACATTCGGTAACTTTGGTGAAAGATATGAATTGCTGTCAATGAAAGCAGCGGGTATTCCCTTATTGAGGATCATACGTCCACTGATTATTTTTTGTACTTTCCTGTGTTGTACCTCGTTTTATTTTCAAAATGTCATAGCTCCCAAAGCGCAGATCAAACTGCTTACTTTACTTGTATCCATGAAGCAAACTTCACCAGAACTGGATATTCCGGAAGGTGTATTTTACGACGAAATTGAGGGGTATAATATATATGTAAAACAGAAAGACCGTGAAACAGGAATGCTAAAAGATGTACTGATCTACAACTTTTCAGATGGGTTTGAAAACGCTCACATTATATGGGCTTCCGAAGGAAAAATGGAGATGACAGCAGACAAACAACATCTTTATCTACATCTGTACAACGGAGAGCAGTTCGAAAATCTGAAATCGCAGACCATTTCATCCAATAATGTCCCCTATCGACGTGAAACCTTCAGAGAGAAACATACCATTATCGAATTTGACGGTGGATTCAACATGGTAGATGGAAGCTTTTTAAGTGACCGTTCGGACAGCAAAAACATGATTGAAATCAGCCAGTCCATCGACTCACTGAACCACCGTGCCGACAGCTTGGGAAGAAGTATGTATAATGAAATAAAAGCCTCGACTTATCGCAATATCGTATTATCGAAAACAGACTCCGCAAAAATAGTTGAAACAAACAACAAAATCAATGTGGACAGCCTGTTCAATTCCTATACTTTAGCTGAAAAAGATAAGACACTGGGTAGTGCGGCGGATCGTACCGAGGCACTGGCCAGCGAATGGAGCATGAAAAGCTATCAAACTACAGATGCGGACAACAATATCCGGAAACACGAAGCCGACTGGCACAAAAAAATCACCCTCTCTCTCAGTTGTTTGATTTTCTTTTTCATCGGTGCGCCTTTGGGAGCCATCATCCGCAAAGGAGGTTTAGGAATGCCCGTAGTGGTATCCGTCTTAATTTTCGTAATTTATTATATCATTGATTCCGGAGCTACCCGAGTAGCAAAAAGCGGTGAAATGAATATGGTATTGGGCGTGTGGATGAGTACCATTGTATTGGCACCTATCGGAGCCTTCTTTACTTATAAGTCAAATAATGACTCTGTGGTATTCAATGCCGAAGTGTATATCAATTTCTTCCGTATGCTGCTAGGTCTGCGCCCCTCGCGCCATGTATTCAAAAAAGAAGTTATTATAGAAGATCCGGACTATCCACGTATACAAACGGAATTGGAGAAACTATGCAACATCTGTAACGAATATGCCATCAAGCATAGACTGGCCGATGCACCTAATTATATCCGCATCTTCACCAATAAAGGACATGACGACGTCATAGCCGATATCAGTGCCAAAATGGAACTACTCATAGAAGAATTATCCAACAGCAAAGATGGAGTATTACTGGAATACTTAAATAAATATCCCATTTTGTCCACCAAAGCTCACAAAAGTCCGTTTGACAACCAATGGCTTAATTTACTTGCAGGAATCATTGTACCAATAGGCCTGTTCTTCTATTTCCGCATTTGGCGGTTCAGTATCCGGCTGGATAAAGATTTAAAAAACATAATCAAGACCAACCGTGAAATTCAAGAAAGAATAAACAATAAATCATTTATAATTTGACTATGGAAGAATTAAAACTAAATACCATCGAAGAAGCGATAGCTGACTTCCGTGAAGGTAAGTTTGTCATTGTAGTGGACGACGAAGATCGTGAAAATGAAGGCGATTTAATTGTTGCTGCGGAAAAAATTACTCCCGAACAAGTCAATTTCATGTTGAAACATGCACGTGGCGTGCTTTGTGCACCTATTACCATTTCTCGTTGCAAAGAATTGGAATTACCTCATCAAGTAGATACAAACACGTCAGTTCTAGGTACTCCTTTCACTGTAACTGTAGATAAGCTGGAAGGTTGCAGTACCGGAGTTTCTATCCACGACCGGGCCGCTACCATCCGTGCTCTTGCCGATCCTACCTCCACTCCCGAAACATTCGGACGTCCGGGGCATGTCAATCCATTATATGCACAAGACAAAGGGGTGCTGAGACGTGCAGGCCATACAGAAGCCTGTATCGACATGGCGCGTCTGGCAGGGCTATACCCTGCCGCCGCACTGATGGAAATCATGAGTGAGGACGGAACCATGGCACGTCTGCCCGAACTAAGAAAAATGGCCGATGAATGGGGGCTGAAACTAATTTCAATCCGTGACTTGATCGCCTATCGTCTGAAGCAAGAGTCATTAGTAGAAAAAGGGGTGGAAGTGGACATGCCGACTGAATACGGCCATTTCCGTCTGATACCTTTCCGCCAGAAAAGCAATGGTTTAGAACATATCGCTATTATAAAAGGTGACATAAAAGAAGGAGAACCCGTTTTGGTACGTGTACATTCTTCTTGCGCCACCGGTGATATTTTCGGATCCATGCGTTGTGACTGTGGAGAACAACTGCACAAAGCATTGCAAATGATCGAAAAAGAAGGAAAAGGTGCTGTTGTTTACTTAAACCAAGAAGGAAGAGGCATAGGACTAATGGAAAAGATGAAAGCCTACAAATTGCAAGAAAATGGTGTGGATACTGTAGAAGCAAATATCCTTTTAGGGCATCAGGCAGATGAACGTGATTACGGAGTCGGAGCACAGATACTACGCAGTATAGGCGTCACCCAAATGCGTTTGCTGACAAATAATCCTGTCAAACGTGTAGGATTGGAATCATACGGTTTGTCCATAGTTGAAAACGTTCCCATTGAAATCACGCCTAACAAATATAACGAGCGTTATTTAAAAACCAAAAAAGACAGAATGGGACACACATTGCACTTTAACAAATAAAAAAGCTATAACTCAGACGAAATCACATCATTTTTATGCGATTTCGTCTGTTTTACTTTCATAATTAAGATATTATCCTTTATTTTGCAGCAAGTAAACTTAAACACATTAAAAAATAATAGCAATGAATCAATTATCAGATCGTCTGAATCGTTTGTCTCCTTCAGCAACATTGGCCATGTCCCAAAAAAGTAATGAGTTAAAAGCCCAAGGAGTTGATGTCATTAATTTAAGCGTAGGTGAACCGGACTTCAATACCCCGGACCACATCAAAGAAGCAGCAAAAAAGGCAGTAGATGATAACTTTTCCAGATATTCTCCAGTTCCGGGATATCCTGCACTTCGCAATGCAATCGTAGCCAAACTGAAGAATGAAAACGGATTAGACTATACAGCTGCACAAATCTCCTGTGCAAACGGTGCCAAGCAATCTGTTTGTAATACGATTATGGCTCTAGTTAACGACGGTGACGAAGTAATAGTCCCTGCTCCCTATTGGGTAAGCTATCCTGAAATGGTAAAACTAGCAGACGGAACTCCTGTTATTATCACTGCGGGTATTGATCAGGATTTCAAAATCACCCCTGCACAACTAGAAGCAGCGATTACTCCTAAAACCAAAGCATTGATTCTTTGCTCACCGTCAAATCCCACCGGTTCCGTTTATACCAAAGAAGAGTTGGCCGGCTTGGCCGCTGTTTTGGCAAAGCACCCGCAAGTATATGTTATAGCCGATGAGATTTACGAACATATCACATACAGTGGCAAACATGAAAGCATTGCCCAATTCCCTGAGATTCATGACAATGTAATTATTGTAAACGGAGTTTCAAAAGCATATGCTATGACAGGATGGAGAATCGGGTTCATTGCCGGTCCGGAATGGATTGTAAAAGCTGTAAATAAGCTGCAAGGACAATATACCTCAGGTCCGTGCTCTGTTTCTCAGAAAGCTGCCGAAGCTGCCTATACAGGTACTCAGGCTCCCGTAGAGGAAATGCGCCAAGCATTCCAGCGCCGCCGTGACCTTATTGTAAAATTAGCAAAAGAAATTCCAGGATTTGAAGTAAACAATCCTCAAGGAGCATTCTATTTATTCCCGAAATGTGATTCCTTTTTTGGCAAATCAGCAGGTGACCGCAACATCAATAACGCTGACGATTTAGCAATGTATCTGCTTGAAATAGGTCATGTGGCATGTGTAGGTGGTACTTCATTCGGTTCCCCCGAATGCATCCGTATGAGTTATGCAACTTCCGATGAGAATATTATAGAAGCTATGCGCCGCATCAAAGAAGCATTAGCCCTATTAAAATAAAATATTCTTTCTCTATAAAAAGAACAGGCATCCGTTTTTTTCTGTGATGCCTGTTTTTTTTATTCATAAAGCAGACATACGAGCTTCCAATCAAAACAAAATTTAGATAAACAAAAAAACGACCGTTTCCATCAACGGAAACGATCGTTATTAACTTTAAAGAACAAAATTGTACTGCTTAGCCAAGGTGAATAGCTTCAGAAGGACAAGCATCAGCACAAGTTCCGCACTCTGTACACAGATCCGGATTGATAGAATACTTATCGCCTTCAGAAATTGCTTCTACCGGGCATTCATCGATACAAGTACCGCAAGCGATACAATCGTCACTAATTACGTAAGCCATTTTCGTTAATTATTAAATTATTAGTACTAATTGATGGAGCAAATATACAGCTTTTCTCTATTAGTTGTCACATAGAGATTACAAAAATGCACTAATTTGTATTTAATCTAAATATGACCATTTCATCAAAGCCTGATACATAACCTGTTGCATACGAGGACGGATATTTAACCGCATCAACTGTTTATGGTCAAAAGGACGCGGATAAATCCGATTACTCAGAAAAACAAAAACCAAATGATTTTTCGGATCTGCCCAAGCGCAAGTTCCGGTAAAACCAGTATGTCCTACCACCTCTTCGGGCGCTTCCTCCGCACACGGACTTTTCACACTATTATTCACATCCGGTTTGTCAAATCCCAATCCTCTCCTACTGATTTTTGAGGTATGGGTTAAAAATAAATCACAAGTTTCCCTACTCAGATAACGCTTTCCATTATAAACCCCTCCATCAATCAATAACTGATACACTTTTGCCACATCACGAGCCGTGGAAAATAAACCGGCATTTCCTGATACCCCTCCCATGAAAGCAGCTGATTCATCGTGTACATAACCCTGCAACACTTTTCCTTTACGCAAATAATCCGCTTTCACTGTAGGAACAATTTCCTCCTTTTTGAACTGCCGAAGCGGCAAATAAGCCGTACGGTTCATCTCCATCGGTTTATAGAATTCCTTATCTAAAAAAAGATTCATAGGCATTTTACTGATATTCTCTACCATTTCCTTCAATAACATAAAGTTCAGGCAACTGTAACGATATCTCCTGTCTTTTAATGGAATACGTCCTATTTGTACCATAATGGAATCACGAAAAGAACGATGAAGAAACATACTGTCAGCTACTTGTAAAGGATAATCAGCAGAGAAAGTTTTTGCCATCAACTCTTTTCTATAATCAAACTTATCAATGACATACAGCCGTGTATCTATTTGCGTATGATGACTAGCGTCCGGTCTTGCTCTGTAAAAACTCCCCTTATAACTGTCTTTATCTATAGTCTCCTTATAAAAAGGCCAAAAAGCAGGAATGCCCGACTGATGTAAAAGTAACTCCTCAATAGTGACACGTTCCTTGTCCGTACCTTTTAAAGCTGGAATGTATTGAGATATGCGATCGGTCAAACCAAATTTTCCTTCATCGTAAAGTTTCATAACAGCCAACAGCGTCGCCGTGGTCTTGGTTAACGAAGCCAAATCATACAAATCATCCTTTTCCACCTTTCGGTCACTTTCATAAGTGAAAGTGCCGAAAGACTTATCATATACTGGTTTCCCATCTTTTAAAATTAGAATCTGACAACCAGGATAAGCCTTCGCCTTGATTCCTTCCATGGCTATCCTGTCTATCTTTTCCAGTATTTTGGAATCCATACCATAATCCTCAGGTCTATAAATACGAGACACTTTAGGAGTTATAGTCACTCCATCACCCGGTTTGAACAAATCGGCGACAGCCACCGACAAACGCCCGTCTGCCACTGCCTTTCCTACCAAGACATCAGCCACATACTCCTGAATAACAGATTCATCAGTATGCCCCAATACTACAGCCGCTGCTTTCTTCCAATAGCCCTCCATATCCAACATAGACTTTAATGGCATCAGAAACACATAAATAACAGGCAAATCAGCCGGAAGCGAATCAAGCATTGTTTTATACTTTTTGTAATCATCCGAAGTAACCACCACAATTACACGCTGACTACCCAACAATCGTTTTCTGATAGCTTCCATCGAATCCGGACGAGCAACAACACGTGTGAGAGAAAGTGTATTTTGCAAACGATTATAAAAAGCAAGCCCAGCACCGGGAGTTTTCCCAATATTCAGAACCACCGTTCCCCTCAATTTTGAATCCAAGGGCAAGGTTCCATTTACATTGGCAGGAACCGTTATAGCAGCTTTCTGCAAGCGGAGAATCAACTCCTTCGTTTCCGGACGGTTCAATCGTTTCTCCAGCCCGGAAAGTTGGATGTGAGGTTTATTCTTCAACCCTAAAACATATTTATAAGTCAATACCTTACGACATTTTTCCGTAATCAGTTCTTCTGATAGTTTTCCACTTTTTACAGCATTTAAAACACCATCCAATTCTCTCTTCAAATTACGGGGAGCCAATAATAAATCATTACCTGCTATCAAGGCTTGAGCGCATATATTCTCATTTTGCGAAATACCTTTCATCTCCAAAGCATCTGTAAAAACCAAGCCTTGAAAGCCCAATTCCCGACAAAGCAGATTATAAATAATATGTGAAGAAATCGAAGCCGGATTTTTACCCAATTCAGGTACCTCCAAATGTCCTACCATCATACCTCCCAATCCTGCTTTAACAGTCTCTTTAAACGGAAAAAGTTCAATGCTGTCCAAACGCGCACGATCAAAATTCAAAACCGGTAACGCCTTATGAGAATCCACTTCCGTATCTCCATGTCCCGGAAAATGTTTACAGACAGACAATACCCCTCCATCCTCCAAACCACGAGCATAAGCTACCACTTTTTGAGCCACATTCCGAGGATCACCACCAAAAGAACGGGTATTAATAACCGGATTCCGAGGATTAACATCTACATCGGCCACCGGAGCAAAATTGATCTGCACACCTATCTCCTTACATTGCCGGGCTACTTCCTTACCATATTCATAAAGCAGTTCATTATCCTGTATACATCCCAAGACTCTGTTTCTTGGAAAACGAGGGGTTCCCTTCAAGCGCATAGCCAGCCCCCATTCACCATCAAAAGTTATGAGCAAAGGCACTTCCGCCAGACTCTGCGCATAATTAGTCAATAAAACCTGATCAGACAACTGACCGCCCGAAAAAAGTAATCCTCCTACTTTATATTCTTTTATAGCTGCATATATATTGTTTTTATTTCGCTGTGTCTGAAGAGGAGCCACTGTGTGTATAAACAGTTGTCCTATCTTTTCCTTCAAACTCATTTCAGAAAGCTGTTCATCCACCCATGCCTTACAATCCTGAGTATCCGCCTTCCCCTTTTGTAACAGCCCAGGCATCTGCTGTGCATACGTCATCACACATCCGACGACACATAAACTTATAAATAACAATACGTTTCTCTTCATCTAATTTCTTCAATTATATCAGATTTCCTTATACAACAGCAACTATCTGTTCTTTTCCATCCTTACTTTCATTTTTCCCACATAAACAGCATTTTTTCCCATTTGTTGCAATGGAATCTCCTTGCCATCCAAATTCTTATAAAACAAAGTCTTATCAAAATAAGAATGCGAATGACCTCCCAAGACAATATCAATATTACGAGTATTAAGAATCAAAGTTTCATCAGAATAAGGTTTTCCTTGCCACCCTAAATGAGACAAACAAACCACTAAATCACATTTTTCCCGATTCTTCAATATATCCGCCACACGCTGAGCAGCCTCTATTGGATTTTCAAAAACCACTCCTTCACAGTTTTTTGCCTGTACTAGCCCCTCCAATGCAGGACTCAGTCCGAACACACCTACCTTTATCCCCTTACGTTCCAAAATAACATACGGTTTGACAAGCCCTTCCAAAACAGTTCCCTGTACACCATAATTAGCACAAACAACAGGAAAATCCGCCATTTTAAAAAGACGTGCCATATTATCCAAGCCCAAATCAAACTCATGATTTCCAATAATCCCGGCATCATATCCCATTTCATTCATCAGCTTCACTTCAACTTCACCACCAAACATATTATAAAAAGGAGAGCCTTGTGAAAAGTCACCACAATCAAACAACAACAAATCCTTATCCTGTTTCCGTATTTCTTTTATTAAGGTAACACGACGTACAAAACCCGCTTTTCCTGCAAACTCCGGATTCGGATCAGTAATGGGGATAGGTTCCACACGGCTGTGGGTATCATTAGTATGAAGTATCAAAAGTTCTTTGATATCCTGTGCTGCCAGCGCACAACATACACACAAAGCAGTAAATAATACATATATTCGTTTCATAACGGTTCAGTTTATTCTTTAACGGTAATTCTTCCTTCTATCTTTGAGTCTATTTTCTTCCCTGCTTTAGTCTGCTCATTCACATAGTTCAGAAACAACTGACGCACTGTGGCCTTTTCAGGCAGCAATTTATCCGCATCGCCCACTTTGGCAAAAGCAGTCATATGGTCATTTCCCTCAGCCAAATAATCCAAGGTGGCTACTTTATACTCTTTGGAGTCTTCAATTTCTTTTCCGGCCACTGTAGCATCCAATAATTTTCCATCTCCAGAAATTTCAAGACAAGCGCCACTTAATCCCTCACCATGCACAGCTGCTATATTTTCAAAAAGTTCACGCAGCAAAGCCCCATTCATAGTAACAATGCACAATGTATTTTCAAAGGGAGTTATTTCATAAATATTACCGTAAGTTATATCCCCCTCGGGCAAAGCCGTACGTAGTCCCCCCATATTCGTCACCCCCACGTCGGCCATACGGCCTATATATGCAGAAGCAGAATAACGTAAAATATCCGCTACCAAGTTGGATAACTCACTTTCAGGACGAAAGCGATCCATAAAACGAGCGCTTTGTCCTATGACCGGTGACATAATACTATCAACCGTTTTTTGATACGGAGCCAAAACAGCGATTGCAGCGGAATCCGGATTAGCATCCAAAGCTGCTGTCACTTCTATCCTGCTTCCCTCAACTGATGCCAGAGAATAGCCTGAATGACAGCTTGAAAACATAAAAATCCCGGCTACTATTCCTGCCGGAATGATACACATAATTCGGTTTGGTTTCATGTTTATTAGTTGTTTATTGCCCAAATGTAGTTAAAAAAGAAGTTGCAACCAACGATATCAGATGAAAAATAGTTGAATTTAATTTGGCTGTATGACAAAAATCTAGTAATTTTGCACCGCTTTCGCGCAATCGCTGTCAAAGAAGAGTTACTTGATATGTTGCGTTGGTAACGATAAACAATTTAAAATCAAAAAAAATGGATTTAATTAAAATTGCTGAAGAAGCATTTGCTACTGGCAAACAGCATCCTTCATTCAAAGCTGGTGATACTATTACAGTGGCATACCGTATCGTTGAAGGTAGCAAGGAACGTGTACAGTTGTACCGTGGTGTTGTTATCAAAATCGCTGGACATGGTAACAAAAAACGTTTCACCGTTCGTAAAATGTCTGGAACTGTAGGTGTTGAACGTATTTTCCCTATCGAATCTCCGGCTATCGACAGTATCACTGTTAATAAAGTTGGTAAAGTTCGTCGTGCTAAATTGTACTATTTACGTGCTCTTACTGGCAAGAAAGCTAGAATTCAGGAAAAAAGAGTTAATCAGTAAGATTTATCATTCCTACATAAAAAAGGAGTATTCTCTTCCCGAGAATACTCCTTTTTTAATTTACATCCCCTTTACCAAGATTTTTTATATAATCATGAACAAACAGACTTGAAATAGCATTTATATTTAATATTGAATCAAACTTAAACCATTTATGAAAAGAATAATGTTCATTTTAGGAGTAAGCATCATTATGGCCTTACTTACTGTTACCGCAGCCTTGGCAGGTTGGTGGCTCGGAGCGTCTCTGCCTCTAGATATATCTGATACCACTCGACAAATAGCAGCATTACTCACCGCTTCTGCTTGTACATGGATACTCTATATTGTAAGTCGCAAAGTACTGACAAAAATCAGTCTCAAACCATACTAAATATATAGTCCATTAAAACAAAAAGGTCAACCGATTCTATATCATTCTCGATTGACCTTCTTATTTAAAATCTTGTTTTCATCATTCCTTATTTTCTGTTTCCTGTATCCCGGACTCTTCCTTTCCACGTAAATAAACAGAAGGTGCCACACCGAATTGTTGCTTAAAACATTTACTAAAATAAAACGGATCATTAATACCTACTTTATAAGAAACTTCGGCTACCGTATAACGATTTTCCAACAACAGTTCCGCCGCTTTCTTCATACGAATAATCCGGATATATTCATTGGGTGAATATCCCGTCACCCCACGTACCTTACGATAAAAAACGGTTCGTCCCAATCCCATCATCGAAGCAAACTCATCAATCGTAAACTGAGCATTACCAATCTGTTGATCCATAACCATCTGTAATCTGTCAGCAAATTCTTTATCCTTATCAGAGGTACAAATAGCCGGTCGTACCATATTCGGATCATTCGAAAATTTCTCACGTAATTTCTCACGTTGCTCTATTAGTTTGAAAGCGCGTGCCAACAGTAGTTTCGGGCTAAAAGGCTTAGTAATATATGCATCCGCACCACTTTCCACGCCTTCCAAATGACTTTCGGCAGAACTCATAGCTGTCAATAAAATAATAGGTATATGACTTGTATCAAAATCATTCTTCAATTTTCGGGTTACCTCAAATCCTGTCATCCCCGGCATCAGCACATCACAGATTATCAAATCAGCATCATACGTACGTGCACGTTCCAATCCAGACGGACCATCCGCCTCGGCCACAACTTCAAAATATTGTCCCACTTCTTCTTTCAAAAACTCACGTACATCGTTATCATCTTCTATAATAAGTACTTTACGCTTATTAAGTGGTGCAGATGGAAGTTCCACGCCCCCTTCTTGCGCCGATATTTCTTCTGCAAGAACAGCTGCATGATGTACTTCCTCCTCTTCCAACAACACATTATGGGGAATCAGAAAATCTTTTTCCTCATAAACAGAAATATCAGTAGGCAAACTGACCGTAAATATAGACCCACCACCTTCATTTTCAGTATATACTATCGTACCTTTATGTACACACACCAGTTCATGTGTCAAATGCAGGCCGACTCCGACACTACTACCCGAAAAGCTACTTTGCATAAAACGCTTAAATAACTCATTACGTTTCTCTTTAGGAATGCCTACACCGGAATCGGCTACCGATATGACCAACTGTTTCTTTGCTTCATCCACCGTCACAGAAAAAGTCACTTTTCCACCGCTGGGTGTATATTTGAAAGCATTAGACAACAAATTATAAGTCACTTTGTCCAAATAACCCTTATCGATAAACATCTTATAAGAAGCTACAGATGGCAAGAACTTGAAATCCATATTCTTAGACTCAGCAGCATCATTGAAACTCAAGAAGATTTCATACAAGAAAGCCATGACATCCGTTTCCTCCAAAGAAAGGGCCAGTTTATTATTCTGCATCTTACGGAATTCCAGCAACTGATTGATAAGACGCAACATACGCTGGGTGCTTTTATCCATGACCTTCAATGAATAAGCCATTTCTTTAGGGATTTTACCACCACGCTGCATCTTTTCCAATGCTCCTTGTATCAAAGTCAAGGGAGTACGGAACTCATGAGAGATATTCGTGAAAAAAACTAATTTATACTCTGTCAGCTGTTTCTCCACCTGTATACGATTACGCAAAGTATTAAAGTCACGCATCAGTCTGAAAGTGATATATAGCGCCACCCCTATCAAAATAGCATAAATAAAGAAAGCCCAAGTAGTTTTCCAAAAAGGAGGAACAACAATAATCTTCAAAACCGTTTCTTTATCTCCCCACACACCGACCCCATTGCAAGCTTTCACCCGCAATTTATAAGTACCGGGTGCCAGGTTCTTATAAGCTGCAAAATTCAACGAAGACGGTATACTCCACTCTTTATCATAATTATCCAACCGATACGTATATTTAGTACTATTCGTTCCGGAATAATCAAATGTAGAGAAATCTATGACAAAAGAATTTTGAAAATATTTCAACTCGATTTCATCTGTATAAATCAACGAACGGTCTAACGGAGAATCCACATCGCCCGGGCGCATGGCAATACCATTAATTCGAAGATTGGTAAAAGCTGCCATAGGAGTTACAGTGGAATTATTCACAATTTTGCCGGGAGTGATAACAACCAATCCATAATTAGAACCAAACATCAGTTTGCCATCCTTACTCACACAACCACTGTTCTCACTATAGACATTCCCCAACGCATATGCCGAGAAAAAGAAATTTTCAAAGGCATGTGTATCCGGATCAAAACGAGAAATACCATATTCCGTTGCAACCCAAAGCTTACCCTCCCTGTCTTCAACAATAGATTGCACCATACTATTTACCAACCCGTCACTTCCATCATAATGCTCAAAAGTCAAGTTTCTGTAATCGCCTTCTGGCATACACATACTGAAGCCTTTTCCTGAAGTACCTACCCATATCCGGCCTTTACTATCTTGATGGATACATTTTATTTCATTACTACGTAACTTACCGTTATTATAATTATAAGTAATATAGTTATCCGGGTCATTCATTAACGAATCAGGATTAAATATGTAAACTCCGGCACTGGTGCCCACCCATATCCATCCATTATTGTCTTCCTGTATCACACGAATCTGGCGCTGGCTATAAAAATTGTTCAAAAACCGCTTGAATACATACTTATCCTTTTCCTTCACCGCCAAATTCAATCCACCGCCAAAAGTACCTATCCACATTCTATTCTTCCGATCCCGGTAAAGAGTAAAAATATTATTATTCCCAATAGACAGAGGATCATCCGAGTGATAAGTGTACCATTTCCCGTCAATACTCAATCCGTTTCCACGGCTACCCAACCAAATACTACCATCAGCCCCTTCCTCAACAGCATAAATGTTAGAATCAAAATAACGACTGCTCTCTATCGTTTTCAAATGAGGGTCATAAATATACAATCCTCCACGACGGGTCCCCAGCCAAATCTTATCATCAGGCATACGGTTGATCATACGCACGGTATTTGAACGGTCTGATAAAGTTTCATCTTCAGGAAAAACACGCTCAGCTCCTTCATTCAAGACCGAAAGACGAGAAATACCCGTATATTCCGAACTGACCCAAATACCACCGGCTCGATCCTCCATAATATATTGCAAGAAATTTGAAGTGATATGACTGAATCCATTAATATTGGATTCGAAATGCTGCAATTCATCAGTAGCCAAATCATAAGCAAACAAACCGTTACCATAAGTGGAAATCCAAACAATATCACGAGAATCATGAACGATGTGGTAACGTTCCTCATCTATATAATTTACTTTATCAGCCGGAATCAGTTGGAAAGACTTAACAAATCTGGTCTTGGCGTTGACATACCATACCTTACCTGTATGATTATAAATCCAGAAATTCCCCCGGTTGTCAATCTGAACTTGTCCTCTTGCTATATTCAGTTCCGTATCCCGGCTCACCTGATGAGTTCTCAAATTAAAGACATAACTGCCATCTTCCGTAAAAACGATCCAATCGTTTTGCAAGCGCATGGTACTATATACTTTACTACCTTCACCTAAACGGGTAACAATACGGCTATCCTCTCCTTCTCTCTTCAACGAAATTGTTCCTGTTCCCGAAAGAAAAAAAACATCTTTACCAAAAGACATCATCTTGAAGGCATCATGATTTTCTTCCACCAATACTGCCTTGTCCCCTACCACTTGAGCTATACCGTCATGGCTACCAATCCATATTCTTCCTTGCTCATCCTCAGATATATAAGTAATATTATTAGAAGGGAGATTATTGTTTTCTTTCTTGAAAACCACAGATGTAAATTCACCATTCATATAAGTCACTTTACGACACCCGTTTCCATCCTGCCACAACCAGACATTACCTTCACGGTCAGTCATCTTGTAACTATACAGTTGCTCATATTCCCCACAACCGGTAAAATCAACAAAACAATCTTTCTTCAGATCATAACAACTAAACAACTCGGCAGAAGTCGCAATCCATAAGAAACCATTTTTATCTTCTTCCAAATCGCGAATCCGATGGTCTATCAACGAAATTTTATTTCCACCCTCAGGACGATAAGTCACAAACGAATTCCCGTCATAACGACTAAGTCCATTCAGCGTTCCCATCCAAATAAAACCTTTGCTATCCTGATATATATACCGAATTGAGTTATTGGCGACCCCATCTCCCGTAGTCATATGAGTAGAACGCACCTCGACTGATGCGGCAATACTCTGACTGAAAAGAATAAAGAATGCCCATAGAGCATAGATGTGTTTTTTCATATCATTTATCACAGTGTTTTTGTCTTGCAAAGGTATAAAAAAAGAGTGTATCAGAATGAATCGATACACTCTTTTTTATTTTAATCCATATGGAAGACCTCGGGCAGCGGAATAGTAACCGGAGAGTTATCCGGATTCACTTCCATGATATCCGCCATATAGTCCCACCATTTCTGCACGATAGGATTGGCTCCCATATCTTGCGAAGACTCCTCTCCTTTAGTTTTCTGACAAGCAAACAGAATATTTGTATCCTTGTCCCAATAAATGGAGTAATCATATACTCCTCCATCGGACAACATTTTTTTTAATTCCGGCCAAATGGCTGCATGTCTCTTCTCATACTCTTTCTCGAAGCCCGGCTTCAAGAACATTTTAAAAGCTTCACGTTTCATGGTATTTTCCTCCTTTTTATAAAGTCCTTGTTTTTACTTATTTAGTTTCTCCATCCATTACATGGAAAATTGGTTCGGAAGTCTTTTGTTCCGTACGGTAATATTGCACGGCACTATCATTCATTTTAGGATGCTGCTTGTTCAGCAAATTAATCATCTCAGCACCCGCCCAAAGTACCGGTCCATAGCCGTGGGCAGCATACACATTGACCGGACGATAATAATAAAAAGCCGGATCAAAAGCCATACCTGTACCTACACAAGTTCCGTCCACCTGACCTTCCGCATTGATTTGGGTGGTAACGGCATGCCATCCCAACTGTGCCACCGGACCGTATGCCATAGCATCAATCCATCCTTTATTGATAGCATGGGCAAAGCAATATACATAAATAGCCGTGGCCGAGGTTTCCAGATAAGAATCGTTACGATCCAGCAACTGATGCCAGAAACCTTCACCACTCTGGCAGGCAGCAAGACCACGTACATGAGCACGGAACAGCTCCAGTATTTTATCGCGCTGAGGATAATCCTCCGGCAACACATCCAAGACCTCACACATAGTCAACAACGCCCAACCATTGGCACGTCCCCAATGGAAAGCAGGATGATCCTGCATACCTTCCACCCATCCATGACGGAAAAGGTTTTTCCCGGGTACCCACATACGGTCTGCAAATTGAAATATCTGACGTACAGCTTCGCTCAAATACATTTGCTTTTTATCACCGGCAATACATGAATACCAAGCTACCGGCGGAATACCCATAAACATATCGTCCAACCACAGCGTATTATGTTGTGGACGGGTACGGGCAAATGTTCCATCAGCAAGACGATACTCCTTATTCACAATAAAATCCATATAATTATCAATCAACGGCTTAAGTTCCGGTGAATTTTCCTTCATCTGCACCTTGACCATAGCCGCGCACACCGCCCCGGCATCATCCAATGCATGAGGAGTCAGAATTTGTTTCATCTGCGGATCTACAGTTCCATACTTTTCCAATACCTTACGGAAGTGCGGAGCAACCTCGGCCAGAAACTGAAAACGATCTGTTACATATTTATAATAAGCCTGATCCCCCGTAGCCTCAGCAGCAGCCAACATAGCTGAATAAGTCACCCCCCATTCATAACTTGCCAAACGGAAAGCACCTCGTTCCAGCTGTGCATCAGCCGTCATATTGGCATAATCCGTAATAACCTTACCTGTATTCTTATCAACGACACGAGTCGGAGTATTCTTTTCCAAATAACGAAGGACACGATCCATATCGGCCTTTATCTCCTCTGTAGTGAGCATACCGTAAGGCACTTTGTATGCAGGTTGCAACAAATGTAACGGCGTATTCGAATCATTCAGTACTTCTTTCTTCTTTTGCGCATTCGCACCCGTTCCAGCCAGCAGCAACAGAGCGCCCATCATGCTTAATGTTTTCAGATTCATGGTATATAGTCTTTATTCATTTTTAAATTCATAACCTCTAAATATCCCCTCTTTCAAGTCCGGTCCGAAATAAAAACCAGGCTGGGTAGGCTGGTTGTATGCCACATTTTGAGTAGCGATACTGATACGATACACCGGATCTTCCAAGAAAGTATGAAAACGGTATTCAGTCGGTATCCGCGACACATACAGACGAAGTGCCGAATTATCTTCCGTACGGAGCAGCACCTCCTCACGCCAATCACCTATTATATCTCCCTGCAAACAAGGATGGGACTTCGTACCATTATTTGAATCCGTTCCATCAAATATCATTAACGGACGACATACATCGTCTTCCCAATCATACTTGGTTATCCTGTTTTTATCCAGCAACTCACGAAGCAAATCTCCATCCCACCATACAGCCATATTAACTGAAAAGCTCTTGAGATCAGGACGAATCACTTCACCTTTTATATTACGTACTCCTTTTGAATCGGATGACCACATCTCCACTCCCGGATTGCGCGGATCAACATCAGCAGCCATACACCGGCCTACATCTATACTACTTTTCACCTGAAACAGCACTTCACCCGTAGCCGCATTACGGAAAGTGGAACCATCTTTCTTATTTTCATGACAATCCCAAACCTGCAAGCCTTTTAATCCGGGAGCAAATTGTGTCAGATGCATAGCGTCTCCATGCCCCATACGGGTAGAATACAATCCTTTTCCATCATGATCAATGGCACAAGAACCATACATTATTTCATCACATCCGTCACCGTCCACATCGCCTACACGAAGATTATGGTTACCCTGCCCGGCATAGTCTTCACACCCCGAATTATTGCTGTCGAACACCCAGTGCTGTTTCAAGTTCTTGCCATCCCAGTCGAATGCCGCCAGCACAGTGCGGGTATAATATCCACGGCACATCACCACACTGGGATGTACTCCATCCAGATAAGCTACACAAGCCAGGAAACGGTCACTGCGGTTGGCACGGTTGTCTCCCCAGTCGGTCAGCTTACCACGAGCCGGAACATAATCAATTGTTTTCATCGCTTCTCCTGTCAGTCCGTTGAATACGGTTAAGTATTCGTTACCGGTCAGGATACGTCCTTGGTTACGAGGTGTATTCCCGTGGGAATTTCCGTCTGTGATACCCGGTTCACGGTAATCAGCCTTGGCATCACCTATTATCTTTCCTTTTCCATCCTTTGTTCCATCAGAAGTCTTCATGACTACTTCTGCTTTACCATCTCCATCCAAATCAAACACCATAAACTGGGTATAATGTGCTCCGGCACGGACATTATGCCCTAGGTCAATACGCCATAGTTTTTCTCCGGTCAGACGATAACAGTCAAAATAAACATTTCCGGTGTAACCGTCATGTGCATTATCATGTGCATTGGAGGGGTCCCACTTCAAGATAATTTCATATTCACCGTCGCCGTCCACATCACCTATAGATGCGTCATTAGGACTATAGGTGTATTTTTGTCCCGAAGGAGTCACACCTTCCGCCGGTCTGTCCAGAGGAATATCGATATAACCTGACGGAGCATTAGCCGGCAAAGTATAATTTCCATTCAACTTACCTGTTTCAACCCCATTTATCACCGGTTTTACAGTATATACCGCTTTTTCATTACCTGAGTAAGTATCCCGGTAAAAAGTACCTGTAGAATGGGGGACTTCCGCTATTTTCTCTCCATTTCTATATACATTGAAAGAAGTATTGATCGGATCGGAAGACAGGTAACGCCACGACACCACTACGTCCAATGGATTTTCACGAATGGCCACAACGCCACGCCCCAACTGCTCTTTTTGCAGTTTGGAATAATTGTAGGCCGGTTGGGCAACCGTACCGGTTGCCACACACAGAGCTGCTAAAGCACTCCATAGTTTTTTTTGTGTTTTCATTGTTTATCTTGTTTCTCCTTGTAAACTATATTTTCCTCCACCACATTCTCCGCATTTACCACATTCTTCACAAACTTTGTCACTTCCCCCACAGTCACATTCCTTATTTCCACGTTTTTGATAGGAAGGCGGGCATCGCCTTTCAAATCATAAACAGCCTCGGTACGGTCGCAAGTCACACTATCCATATAAAGTCCGTTGATGAATGTAATGCTATCCTGATAGGTAGGTACCAAATCACGCCACTGGTAAAGCACATCCGTATCCACTTCGAGTACACGTTGCATCTTTCCCGCCTTCACATTTTTCATCCAGATATTTTCAATAAATCCACCACGACGATGATTGGTTTTGGCAAAGAAAAGACGGAATACAGAATCGGGAGCCGTACAATTGTGCATGTACACATTCCGTACACCACCAGACATTTCACTACCGATTCCCAGTAACGTATGTCCTTTCAAGATATCACAATGGCGTATCACAATATTCTCACAAGGAGTATTCAGACGCCATGCATCCTGGTTACGCCCTGCCTTTATAACCACAGCATCATCTCCCTGATCGAACACACAGTTCTCTATCAGGAAGTTACGGCTCATTTCCAAGTCAATTCCATCATTATTATGACCATGAGCCTTTACATCCAAATTACGTACGATACCACCATCACACATATAAAGATGTATCGTCCAAAAAGGACTCTGGCGAATCTTGAATTCATCCAGCAACACATTTTTACACCGGTTGAAATGAATCAGATGAGGACGAAGATGGTTTTCTCCTTTTGCCATCTGACGCTGTTCTACAGGTACATCGGTAGAAGCCATCGTATATAACTCTTTCAAAGCATCCATGTGAGGTTTAGGACGTTTGAACCAGATTTTCCAAGTATCCATGATAGGAGCCAGTGTCCCTTTTCCGGTAATAGCAATATTCTCACAATCCATAGCATACAGCAACGGAGAATAGTTATAACATTCCATACCTTCCCATGAAGTCATCACAGCAGGCAGATAATCAGAGGGATTATCTGTAAAGCGTAATATGGCATTTTCTTCCAAATGAAGATTTACATTACTTTTAAAATGAACAGGTCCTGTCAGCCATTCCCCTTCAGGAACAACCACACGACCTCCTCCGGCCTTATTACAAGCTGCTATGGCTTTGGCGATAGCTTCCGTATTCACTGTTTCCCCACCTTTCACCGCACCATAATCCACAATGGAAAAATCTTGTTCGGGAAAAACACATTCTTTGATGGGTTCCATAGCAAAAGGAGCATCGACAACTACCGTTTTATACTTTGGAGCCGGTGCCGTACATGATACGGCAAAAGCTACGGCCGCAATACCAGCCAAGGATTTTAAAAAAGTCTTCTTCATTTTATCAGTTGTTTTTCATTGTAATTTCTGTATGCACAAATATCCTGAATATCTTTGTTCACCCTATTTTATCCGAGGCATATAAAGGCATATCTGATCCAATACCACACCTTCATCCAATGCGGTAAAAATTAAACGATGGGAAGCTTTCCGTGCAACAGGAAGAATCATCCGGCGAACAGCCTGATTACACAAAACATTCTCCTTCCATTCTTCACTGCGTCCTTTAGTTTCATACGAAACAGCCTCCGTGGCACTTCCATCCAAAGAAATGGTAAAACGCAACCGTTCTCCTTCTACCGGATGATTAGGCAACAACCGTACTTCCACCTCGACAGAATCCGTTTCCCATGCAGCAAATTCAAAAGTCAGTTCTTTCTTTTTCTCCACCGCTACCGCCTTTCCTTCATAGCCTAGCCCTTCACAAATAACCGATGCCCCTTCAACACAATCAGCGCCATTCCATGTATAAACTGCCTGAGGTTTTTCAAGCAGCCCGGACGATAGTGCTTTTCTTTCCACCCGGTTGAAAACCAGAAGTCTGCGTGGTTGGAAATCCATCATACGGTTCCATTTTGTTGTGTTATAGGTTTTTGTCAATGAAACTATACTGTCATACGCCCTGTCACTATCCGCCCAATCAGCCTTTCCATGACGCGCCAACTGGGCTGTCAGCAATTTGTTATTCATTTGAGCAGCCGCCTGAACAGGATACTTCACCAACTGAAAATAAGTTTCTTTTTTCTGTGCAGGAAGCGCATGCCATTCCTGCTCCACCTTATCTGACAATTGTCTGTATGCGGCCAGACGTTCATTGATTTCCTGCTCACACCAAGGCAAATCACTGATCACTTTAAACTTAGGATCCTTCTCTTCCGTGCGGGTATTCCCCATAAATTCCGGCTTACGGATATAAGCCAAACGATAAGCTTCCTGCATGACGGGCTGTAACCGGTCAGCCCTATTTTTTCCAAACTCACGCTCCAGGAAATGACGTTGATGGGCAGCAACCCCCTGCTGCTTCACCGCTTCCAAGTTCCATGCCATATCCAGGAAAAGTTCTACCTGATATTCAGCCGGTTTAATATCTCCGACATTCAATATCCACATTTTCTGTATACCCCGCTCGCATGCCAAAGACATTTGCTGGTATACCAAGGAAGGATGGGCAGTTCCCAACCAAAGATAATCATGCGGACGCCCCCAATAGGACACGTGATAATACACTCCGTTTCCTCCCTTACGGGCACGCTCTTCCGCTGTAGGGAAATGACGGATATAACCATAATTATCATCACACCACATCAGCGTCACTTCATCGGGCACTTGCAGCCCGGCATGGTATACATCCAAAACTTCCTTATAAGGAATAAAGACTTGAGGCACCTGGGTCACATCCTTATTTACATATTTAGTCAACAAATCGCGCTGGTCCTTCAATACCTTGGTCAAAACAGCTTTTTGTTCTTCTATGGTCTTAGCACCATTCATCGCACCATCGTGTACGCCACGCATACCTAAAGTATACAGATTATCCAACTCTGCCACCTCCTTTACGCGTTGCTCCCAAAAAGACAAGACATGAGCACTGTTGTGAACATAGTCATACTCTCCCACTCCATCCCGTTTCCACTCACCATTGGTATTCCGCATCATCGGTTCACAATGAGAAGTACCTATAAAAATACCAAACTTATCAGCCACTTCTTTATTGCCCGGTGTAAAATAAAAAGGTACAGAGCAACCATGCATAGCCGGCCAGAAGGTATTGGCACGCAGACGAAGCAATAACTCAAAAATCCGCTCATGTGTTTTCGGACCGATTTGTCCTTTCACATCACTTGGTTCGTATGTCTGCCAGCTCCAAGGGGTAAGCCCCCAGTCCTCATCGTTGATAAAAATTCCCCGATACTCTACAGAAGGAGACTGCACATTCCGATAAGAAGCCGGTAGTTGAAAAATCTCTTTCTTTGCAGGCGTCGCATCTGCCCACCACTCCCATGGAGAAACGCCTATCAACCGTGAAAGTTCCATGACGCCGTATGCAGTACCACGCTTGTCACTGCCGGCTATAACTAATTTACCATTGGAAGAAACGGTCAGCAGAAAAGCTTCTTTTTTATTTTTTATAGGAGACAAATCAACCCCTGCCTTATCGATCAAATTACTTTGTCCGATGGTTCCGACTATAATCATTCCTTTTTTACTTTCTGGAGTAACAATTATGCGGGTAGAAAAGACAGACTCTACATCACGATTGAGCAAATTCAAAGCTGTATGTACAACTTCTTCCTCTGAATTGCCACAGGCAACAGTCACCGGTTCGCCTGATTTCAAGACAAAAGGGTTCTGTCCATATACAGACAATACTGCTAAAAAGAAAGCTAGAAAAGAAATGAGTTTTTTGTATTTCATAGTTTTTATTTTCAATATTGCAAAAATAAGACGAAATAGGATTGGATTCCATAGAATAAGATACAATAATATGGAAATTCGTCCATAAAGCCTGTATTATTTATCGTATTTACGGTGCTTTTTACACTTACAATAAATTTATAAAAATATAGGGAAGAGCATATAAGAATTTTCTCTTCCCCACATTAAGTATCAATTTTCGTATCTGGGATTCTGTTTTAAATTACTATTTTCATTCAATGAAATCACAGAATATATCTTCCAAAACGGTAGATTACAGAATTCAACAGGCACTAAAACAATTACGGAAAGAATTAAAAGACTACTTACCCTTACTTCTATTCTTTTTTGCCCCTTAATAGGAACCCGTACATCCTATTATATCCTTGTACCCTATCACTTCATAACTGATATGATGATAAGAAGTGTTTCTGCCGGGAATATATGCCTCTCCAAAAGTTGTGTCAATGTTCCCAACGCTTTACCCCGAAACAGGATAGTAGGTTCTTATCTTTCTGATTATGTTCTTCATACAAAACGCTCCTTTTTACAAAAATACAAAATAGGTGCGATAAAATATTACCCTATCCGTCTAAAGACATCTATAACCTAAGAATACGGCAATTTTTCTAACTATATAGATTTCAAAGAAACATATTTCTTATTCCTTCAGCAAGTTTACAAAAAAAGTTGGAAGACAATATGCTCTCATGCCCTCATTAACGATGATAATCATCTCATTAACAATGCACTATATTATGAGTGTATCATCTTTATGCTCTCATAAATGCCCTCATGCCCTCACTGTGTTTACTTTCTCACACAGACATATATTACTTATTATCAGATATATACATTAACATTTATCTATTTCCCGAAAATCAAGAAACAGCCGTTTTTCAGGCTTTTTCTCTTCCATGTCATGCCCAATGCAGCCTTTACGGATTTATACCGATAGCACAAAGCATATCTCCCGATTATACGATACAAACATAGGGATGTAGTTACGTAAGGATAGGAACAGGTTTACATCAAAATTCCTTCATGATTGCTCAACCAAACTACAGGACCGACGCATTAAAAATTATTGTCCTGCAAAAGTTGTGACAAATAGTTTTCATCCCATCCCGCTTTTAGTCTTTTCAGATTCATACTTCCTTTTGTTGTTTTCTCATTCTTAAGTGTGGTAAGCGCCATCTTTGTTGCCACCGAAAAGTTTCCGGCAGCATTTTTCACCTTTTTACTGTAGTCTTCTCGAAAGGTAACATCCAGTTGCCAATGAAGATTATTCCCAATAGACCAATGCTGCCTGATGGCAGATGCAATCTTCTCAGGTCGGGTATTATCAAGTGAAGTTACATAGTATCTGACCTCTTGAGTATATTCCCCTGTTGCGACTATTGTTCTTTCCGACTTTATCCTTAACAACAGACTTCAACCCCACAAGTTTCTTCTTGAACATTTTCTCCATTATAGATCCATAACTGACTACAGTACAGTTTCTTTTCTCAATCCTTCCATATCCGGCATTTTCCGACACATGCCTGGTGACTCTATTGATTATTTCATCTCTATCCTGATAATAGTCAATGATTTGTTTAGCCGGTTGATAATTTTTTTCTTATTCTCCTTTATAGCGATAATATAATTTGCATCATGCTCAATAATGGTCTGGGTTATATCTTTCTCGCATCCCATCGCGTCAATTGTAACAATACAACCACTTAGTTCCAAAGAGTTAATCAACAATGGAATAGCTGTAATCTCACTGCTTTTGTCATCTACTTTCACCTGACCTAAAGAAATTCCATTAGCGGCAGACCAGGCGGAAACCATCCATAATTTGAATCCTTCTTTTCCCCTAGTATGTTCTCCATCACATTGGCTTGGACCACGCATGAGCTTGCCATCTATAGCTACAACACCTTTCACCTCCAGACAGACTCGTTTTACCCAATTACGGAAGATCAACTCAAAATAATCGGGCTTTATCATACTGAAGAATCTGTTAAAAGTATCATGACTGGGGATGAACTCCAGGCCAGGTATGCGACTCTTGAAAAAAGCAATTTTCGCATTGCCAAATTCCTCAATCTCATTCCAGGATTGGGCGCCACAGATTACAGCAGCAATGGATATATAGATAATAGTTTCCATTTTATGGACTTTTTTGCGGTTCATCCTAGGATCTTCTATTTGTTTACAAAGGTCAATTATACCAATTTTCATGTTAGTTTATGTTTTAATATATCTTATAAAGATAAGAAAAATAATCGACATAATCAAAAATAACACATTAATAATCAACAATATAACAAATAAATAACAAGGAATAATATAGTAAAAAATATAATGCATCCGACATAACCACGGACGTAATTAAATCTAGTCACCTTTGTGATTAACTTTAACCACCCTTGTGGTTAGATTTAACCACCTAGGTAGATAAGCAATTACAAACATATAAAAAGTAGGAAAAGAAAAGAAAGAAAAGAAATAAGAGACAGGGAAATATGCACACATAGACTACCACCAACTCGATTCACAAGCCATGCAGCTGCTTTATAAGAACGAACGTTAGGGGGTGAATGATGAAAAAGAGTAGGGTATTGTGGCAAAACAACACCGAATTTGAGCAAATTTTGCCTTTGGAGCAGTTTTTCAAATATCACTTTTCTTCTGCTACTTCAGAGAAGAAGGAAGAAGGGAGACCGCTCATGAAGATTTTCAATTACCCGAAAGGACATACGCATAAAAAGAACTATAAATCAACAATATAAATTATTCCAGACGCATTCCCTGCAAGCTGAGCATTCCCCCAAAAGCCAGCAATAAAAGTACTTTGTATCATGCGATAAAGTCTGAATAATTTATGGCATTTATAACCAATTAAACACTAGATATATGAAAAATTTATTCAAAATGTACAGAGATTGGAGAAATAGAAAGTTTGTGGAAAAAATAGATAAACTATATTTCCACAAAGATAAACAAGGCAATAGATTTATGAAAGGAACATTGCTTGTTGTTTACGATAATAAAACAGGTGCTTATGGAAATGTTATGGCATGTTTGGAAGAAGATCTTGATAAAACTCTATCCAAAGTTTCTCAGATTCGGATTCAATTGCAGAAAGAAATGAAGCATTATCATGACATAAAGAGCAAACTAACTTATGGATCATAATACTACAACTTCCTATATCATAAGTTGGATTAATGATAACGCCTTTTTCTCTTAGTAAATTTGAAGTTATTGAGGATATATAAAATGGAGATACTCCTTTTATTTTAGGCTCAAAAGGTTTATTCAAAATTATATGAATAGCATGTAGTACAACTTGGTCTTTTAAAGGATTATGCCATTCGTTTGTCAAATAAGAATATACATTTTTTTTACTTTTAGTAATTTCTTCCATAATATTTATTTCATTTTAAATGATTGTATTTTATAAAAATAAATATTATGGCATTACATAGCCTCTTTTCTTTGTATTTATTTGCATATTTAACTTTTTATTATTATATTGCAAAAGAATCAAAGAAAAGGAGGCTGTATGAAGAAGTCAATGAATTTTCTAGAGTTTACTCAGAAATTTTCGTCTGAGGAAATATGTATTCAAACGCTTGAGCATGTAAGATGGGGTGACAAGGTTGTTTCTCCGTTTGATCCTACATCCAAGGTTTATAAATGTAAAAATCATAAGTATAAATGTAAGAACACAAACAGATATTTTACTGTAAGAACTGGTACATATTTTGCGAACAGCAACCTTTCTTTTATGAAATGGTTCTATGTTATATGGTTGATCACATGTAATAAGAGAGGTATTTCATCCTGCCAAATATCTAGAGATATTGGTGTTTCCCAAAAAACTGCATGGCACATGCTACATAAAGTTCGGAAAGCTATGGCAAGAGAGAATGATTATAGCCTTGAAGGAGAAGTTGAGATTGATGAATCATTTGCAGGTGGAAAAAATGCAAACCGACATAAGGATAAAAAAGTGGAGAGATGTCAGGGGAGAAGTTTTAAAGACAAAGTTCCTGTTTTTGGACTAATAGGCAGAAATGGGGATTTGGTTGCCAAAGTAGTAAGCGGAACAGGTTCATCCAAGCTGCTTCCAATTATAAGAAAGTATGTTGAAGAAGGAAGTACAATATATACTGATGGATGGGATTATGGCGAAGTATCCGAAATGTACAACCAAATATCTGTAGATCACGGGCATAAATATTATGGTATTACTTATTACAATGATAATAAAGAAACGGTGATGATTACTACCAATACGATAGAAAACGCTTGGTCTGTTTTCAAGAGGATATACGCCACATATTATCATATAAGCAAGAAATATATGCAACGCTATGTAGATGAATTTGTCTTTAGATTTAATACCAGAAAACTTAGTGATTCTGACAGATTTAGATTACTTTTGCAATACAAATTAAATGTAGCATAGGAGGATATTTGAATGAGCAATAAAGAAGAAAAATCTAAAGAACATAAAAAGAAAAACAAATATATTGTGAAAGATAAAGACGGAAATATATTACCAATAGATATCCCTGATGAGTTTATGGATGGTCTAAGAGCAATGCTGAAAGAAGAACAAGAAAAAGTAAAAAAACAGAGGACGTGATCCGCTTAAATAGTTAAGATTACGTAAAAATAACTTTGATTCAATGGAATATTTTTATAGTTTTATATATTTGTTCTTGGTTTTGAAAAATATATATTATGAAAAAAATATTATTACCTACACTTTTTATACTTATATCTTCTTTTGGTTATGCTCAAAATACGCATGATATTACCGAGGTTATTCAGTCTGACCTGTCAGCCAAACAGTTGTTTGTTAACGCAAGACAGCTTCTAGCAACATTATATACCGATTTTAATAAAGAATTAGATGATGATATTGGATATAATATTATAGCATACGGAAAATCTAATTTACAAGTTTCTAGTAGTGAATATAATCACACATTTGATAAGAGTTTTAATAATAACACTAGTATGTTATTTAGGCTTACAATAAACTGTAAGGATAATAAATATAGATATATTATCAGTGACATAAAATTGAAACAAAATAAATTGCTTACAGAAACAACACGTACAGATTACGTAACTGCGATTATTTTTAATCGTATGGAGGAATATACGAAAGAAGATTATCAATTTGATTATTATTTTTACAATGAAATGGATTCTATATATCGGAGAGATAGTCTAGCTTATTATTCTGCAAAAAAAGAGTATGAGGAATTGACAAAGCGAAAAAATGTAGCTAAAGGAAAAGAAAAGAATAGATTATATAAAGAAATGGCAAATATGGGTAATGAAATGCTTAATAAAGAAAAAATATTTAATGCTACAAGACGATTCCATAATTATAGCAAATATTATATTAACTCTATGATAAGTGCTATTAAAAGAGGCATGTCAATAGATAATGATAATTGGTGAAAAGATATGTGTTTAACAAAAAGGTAAGGACACCCCCTTTTTAAGTGGTGTCCAATTAGTTATAAATGCCTAATTTATTTTTAAGCATCGGTGTTAGTGAGGGCAATGCCCTCACTAACACCGATGCTACCACCACTAATAAGCAGTTCATTATAAATAAGTTATGGCAAAAAATGAGGGCATGAGGGCATTTTCGCGTCCAACTTTCTATTGTTTTTTGCCATGTTCCAATAAATTTCTTCAGATGAACCCATTTTTGCCTGTTACTGATTATTTCTAATAAGGTATCTCATAAATTATACTTTATCCACATCAACCATCGACATAAATTAAGAAACAAAAGATCATAAAATCCTTTTAGGAGAGAACAAAAGATGAAAAGTTTCTGTATTCCCCTCTGTGACATACCTACTTAAAAACAAAACATTATTCCAAAAGAATTCGCTGAAAATACAGGAAATAAAAAGGAAATCAGTAACTTTGTATGTTATCATTTAAAAACAAAAAAGTATGGGCAATAAGATTTATCCTATCGGTATACAGAATTTTAAAAGTCTCCGCCTGGATGGCTATTTCTATATTGATAAAACAGCATTGATTTATCAATTGGTGAAATCCGGACGCTATTATTTCCTGAGCCGCCCACGCCGCTTCGGAAAAAGCCTGCTTATCTCCACTCTGGAAGCTTATTTCCAAGGGAAAAAGGAACTTTTTCAAGGACTGGCTATGGAAAAACTGGAAAAGGACTGGACAAAATATCCCATACTGCACATTGACCTGAATACACAGAAATATGATAGTCCGCAAAGTTTGGAAAGCAAACTGAACCGTACATTGGTAACCTGGGAAAAGCTATATGGAAGCGAGCCTGCCGAAGATTCCTTGTCCATGCGTTTTGAAGGCACCATTCAGCGCGCTTATGAACAAACAGGCCAACGTGTAGTGATTCTGGTAGACGAATATGACAAGCCCATGTTGCAAGCCATCGGCAATAAAGAATTGCAAAATAGTTTTCGCGAAACACTTAAAGCATTCTACGGAGCATTGAAAAGCAAGGATGGCTGCATCAAATTCGCCATGCTGACAGGAGTAACTAAGTTTGGAAAAGTAAGTGTATTCAGTGATCTGAATAACCTGGATGATATTTCGATGTGGAATGAATATATAGAATTATGTGGCATCAGCGAAAAAGAAATTCATAAGAATTTGGAAACCGAACTTCATGAATTTGCAGATGTACAAAAGATGACCTATGACAGCTTCTGCGAAAAACTAAGACAATATTATGATGGCTATCACTTCACCCACAACTCCATCGGCATGTATAATCCGTTCAGTCTGCTCAATGCTTTCAAGCGCAAGGAATTTGGCAGTTACTGGTTCGAGACGGGGACTCCTACTTACTTGGTGGAACTGCTAAAAAGACATCATTACAATCTGGAACGGATGGCACACGAAGAGACCAATGCCCAAGTGTTGAACAGCATTGATTCGGAGTCAACCAGTCCCATTCCTGTTATCTATCAAAGTGGATATCTTACTATAAAAGGATATGATGAAGAGTTCGGTATCTATCATTTGGGCTTTCCAAACAAAGAAGTGGAAGAAGGGTTCATACAGTTTCTTGTACCTTATTATACCAGCATGAACAACGTTGAATCTCCATTTGAGATACAAAAGTTTGTCCGTGAAATACGTTCAGGCGACTACAATTCTTTCTTCCAACGCCTGCAAAGCTTCTTTGCAGACACTACATACGAGATTATCCGTGAACAGGAACTGCATTACGAGAATGTACTTTTCATCATCTTTAAGCTGGTAGGTTTCTATGTCAAAGTGGAGTATCACACCAGCAGGGGCCGCATAGACCTCGTTTTGCAGACAGACAAGTTTATCTATATAATGGAGTTTAAACTGAACGGAACAGCGGAAGAAGCCTTACAGCAGATTAACGACAAGCATTACGCACTTCCTTTTGAAACAGACGGACGAAGACTGTTTAAAATAGGAGTGAACTTCAGTGCTGAAACACGGAATATTGAAAAATGGATTGTTGAATAATGATTCTGTCATTTCTATTATTTTGAATATTAGTGAAGAATCTGTAAACAATAAAAGAGTTGTTGTAAACAGATTCTTCACTCATGTTCAGGATGATAAGCTATACAATGATATCATCAAACAGATACGAAAATATCCTATCTCATACCATCCACCGGAATCACTTCCTGCATATAAATGGCATCCAGACTCCAAAGGGCGGCATCATTGGTACTGATACTTGTACATTCATCCAAAGGAGCGGGAACTTCCGGCGGAAGAACAGTTTCTATACGGAAAGGTGGAGCCGGAGTATGTTCCAAGCGGGAAAACAAATCAGTCCAAGCCTCTTCCGCCATTTTTGCATTACGGGTATGATAGGCTGCATATCCCAACAAACGGGATATACGGAAACGATTTTTCCTTAACTCCCATGCTTTCTGCTTATAACGGGCGGCAAGATCAAGCCATGCCTCATTCCATTCGGGATAATCAACCATACGGATCATTTCATTCATGACTTCAAAACCTCCCATGATGGTCATCAAATGATTTGTACTTTCTAACTTGGGATCACATTCGCTGGTAATAATCCCTGTAGCCGGATCATAACCTAAAGCCAACGGACCTGTAAAGATACGGTTGGGCAGTGCCACAATACTTTTCATCCCGGCTATAATTTTGTCACGGTAAACCGTATTGCCGGTACGTTCCCATTCAGTCATCCAGTTTCCGGCGTATGCCAACCAGTCGGGACCGATGCGGAGACGTGCAGGTGCCGTACAAGGATACTGACTGCGAGGTTGCGCCAGACGCATGGGGTCCAGCGTGTACAATTTCTGATCGGCATCTTTTACTTCGGTCATTAAATCACCGCATCGGTCGTCCGTAGTAAGATAATAGTAGAAACGATTCCAGGCAGCCTGACTGATCCGTGCTTCTTTGGCTCCACATCCCCAATGACTGACGTTGTGCCGGCTACCCAATCCTGCATTCGGACCGATATGATATACATCCACTTCCGCCGTATGACGGGTCATGGCTTCTGCCATGCGCCAGATATCAGCACGCCCGGTACGCAGGAAATTATACCATAGCCACATATTAGAAGCCAGTTCCGTGTTATCCCATGCAAAACCTCCGATGTCATAACGCCAGGTATGGCGGACAGGATCGTATGCATGCATCACATCCCCATAATTCCAGAAACCATACCATTTGTTTTGCTCTATCGCTTTTTGATAGAAGCTGATATAAGCATCCAGCCTGTCTTCCACTCGGGCACGGAAAGGAGTACTACGATCGGGAAGGCTCCAAACACCAAACGCCTGCTTGGCATGCAAATAGTCAGGTACAGGCATCAGCACTCCCGGTCCGGCAAGTTGTTTAGCTTGTTCTGCAAAAGCTTTCTTTCCGCTATAACCACCCTGAGGTATCAAGGTAAGAGTCGTTGTACGGGCAATCCCGTAAGGGGTGCTCATTCCTTCTTGCACATCTTCGTAACTGGCATTCAAGTCATGGGCCACATTATCATAATGGCGCAAGTCCATCGGCTCAGCATCCGGACTCCATATCCATGCGGTAAGAGCAGCCACCGGAGTTTTTGCATCCGAGATTTCAATAGAAGACGGATAAGACTGCCAGAAATCATGCAACCCAAGCCCCATGCCTCCGGTTATATCTCCGGCAAAGGCATAACCCTCACTACGTGTACCGGAAAAAGTACCTATCCAAGGATTATTGTCATTGGCACGTTTACGGATTGAAAATGCATCCGCTGTCAGTTGGGACAGACGATAGCTGTCCCAAGAAGCCCAATGATCAAGCAAAGCACGGTTCTTTTCGTCAAAAGCTTCATAAGAAGGAATGCGTTTTCCTTCCATCTGCTGTTGCTGTAATGAAGATTCTCCATTTCCGGTTTTACCCAATGTAAGTATGCGTCGTCCCACCAAAGGCTGAACGGGCTCGCTCCAGACTCCACCATCGGCACAAGAGAAAGCTACATGGCGATTGTATAAAGCCTCACGCATAGGAACGTCAAAACGAACTCCCAAGGCGCGAATGAAATCTTTGTTCTGATCTCCGTCATATACAAAGCTATGCACCATTTTCACTTGCTCACTGCCACCATAAAAATAAAGCCGTACCACAAAGGGCAACCACTCACGACCATTCGGACTTTTGTGTACCCCTTCCAATTTAACAAGCGCACGCACAGAACCGGCACGCTCTACAGTTACAGATTTCAGTTCTCCTATATAATTAGTGAAAGAAACTTGAGAAGTACTTTCAAGTACCGGTTCACTTTGCGTATGGCAGATAAGCCTAGCCTTTTCTCCTACTTTCACACCTTTATATAACAGACTATCTATCAAAAATTCGCCTTGACGAGGTATATATGCTGAAATGACTCCGGTAGAAATATGAATACCCTGTGATGTTTCTGCCACAGAAACGGACTTTTTTTTATCTGTATCCGGCAGTTTGGATTTCGCTTTAGATTTCTTTACCGCCTTTTCCAGAGTCAGTTTTTCTGTTCCGGCAGGAATAACTCCTGCTATTCCTCCCCACTTTACAGAACCATCCGGCCAATAAGCCAAAGTCCAGGTATCAATAGGAATATCCTCACCACTCTCTGCAGATAGCCGTAACTTGTTTTCCGGAAAAACTTCCCCTTTATCAAAAGGCACTCCGAAACTTACGGCCTTATCCTGCCGGGGAGTCTCACCAATCCATTGCAAAGGAACAGCAGTCGCCTCTTGCGATGAGCATTCATAACTGAAATTTGTAATACGAGTACGCGACAAAGTGGTACGAAAACCAAACCAGCCTTCCCGTAACGGTTCAGCATCCCTGAAGTCCACCAAGCGCTCACCGTCTATGTAATAACTAACCCTATTGTTCTCGTTGGTAATCTTGATGTGATACCAATGATTCGGTTTCAGCAAATGTCCGGCATCCGTATATTCCTTTAGAATAGCAGGACGGGCTTTAGGATTTGTAATACCCGACTCATCCCCATCATAACGACGGAAACGTGTAGTAGAGTTATGATTGCCACCATATCCCAAATAGTAAAGCTGTAAAGAATAACAATTCAAAAATATACCGCTACGCCATTTTTCGCGCTTCCATAAATTATCGGGATATTGAGGGTCTGATGCCATCCAGAAGCAGTTCAAATCACTCAGACGATCTCCATCCGACTCCACCACCACACATGCATCATATTCAATGGTCACTTTTCCACTCATCTTCTCTTTTCTCCAGAGAGTCAATCCCTTGGGAGATACTATTTCAGCGGTATCTCCCTGAAACGTCACTTTATAATCAGGCGATTCCGATTCAACCTTCCAGTATTTAGTAAACTGACGGGAATTTAAACCGGAAACCCTATTATCCTGTGCCTTTGACGTAAAGACAACTAATAGAAATAAAAACAGAAACAGATTTTTCATACGATGTTGTTTTGTTTTCATTTACTTTAAAAAGTCTTTTAACGGACAGTCCGTAGCTTTCAGCCCGTCAGCAATACTCCGGGCATTCATACGGGCACCTTTCAAAGAGGTATGGGTATGGTCATGATTGAAATACGTTCCTACTACACGCAAACCTTGATTGTATCCCATATCCTGGAGCTTGTCTCCTGATATTTTATTCAAATCTATAAAATAAGCCCCGGCCGCTTCTGCCGCTTCACGCGTCCATTTACCAAAAGAACTGGTATTGCGCTCTATCTCACCATTATCAAACTTATTGCGGGGTGTATGACTCAGGACAATAGGAACAGCTCCCTTTTCTTTTACATCCATAATAAACTTACGCAAATACCAGCCGAAAGAATAAACCACTTGATAGCTGCCGGTTTTCTCCATTTTGAAGACCTTGCTTTCATTTCCTGAACCGGGTAATTCCGCACGCGCTTTCCCTGTGTTTATGTCACCTGCATCATTATGTCCGAATTGTATCAAAACAAAATCTCCCGGCTGAAGTGCATGATAGATTTTATCCCAACGCCCTTCATCTAAATAAGTACGCGCACTGCGGCCCGCTTTCGCATGATTCTCTACAGAGATCCTTTCCGTGTCAAACAGTTCGTGAATCACACTTCCCCATCCCCACATACCCTTTTCATCTTTATCGGCATTTTTCACAGTACTGTCTCCCACCGTAAACAATACAGGATTCCCCTTTTTACGGGTAGCCCCCGTAACCGTATCTTTTTCTACCGGTTTCAAATAACGAGCCAGTTCCAACCCTTTATAATTACGGATTCCTTCGGCTGCTGATTCTGCATTGACACGTGCGCCAAAAGCACTTGTGTGAATGCGGTCCAGATAGAACATATACTTTACTTTTTCTTTGCCGAATTTCTCAAATTTGCGTGCCGAGATATCATTCAGATCAATAAAAGGAACTCTCGCTTTTTTAGCTACCTGCTTCGCCCATAATCCAAATGTCTGATTCACCCGGGTGATAATAGTGCTGTCTGCATCTTCCCAAGCGTTGCGAGGAGTCAGGGACATCAAAATAGGATGAGCGCCTTTTTTCTTCACATCATGAATAAAACGACGCATATATTCCCCATACGTATATACGGTCTCTTTTGCTCCTGTCTCTTTAATAGTCACATTCAGACTGTCTTTGCCAATTCCCGGAATAGAGGCACGGGCACGGCCACTATCGTACGGACCATTGTCATTATGTCCCAATTCTATGATAACCCAGTCACCTTTACGAACTCCTTTCAAGACATCAGGCCATAACCGGTTATAAAAAGTACGGCTGCTGGTTCCTCCCAATGCATGATTTTCAACGGTTATCTTATTTTCATCAAAATACTCGTGTTCAAAATATCCCCATCCCCATTGACCGTTATTTCCATTGCCCAACGTACCGGTACGCATCGTTGAATTTCCAACAAGGAACAACACCGGATTATCCCCTTTCCGGCTGGAACCTGAAACAGGACGGGCGGAACGCGCCACATTCAAACTATCAAGTGTATTATCAACGACTTGATTCACATCCTTCATCGGAGCAGCTATTTTATTTTGAGCATGTGCTCCCAATCCTACTCCGGCAGCTAACAAAAAGCATAAACAAAGTTTGTTTCCTTTCATGACATTTATAGTGTTTTTCTTTTATTGCATTTCAAATTTCTCACAAAAATAAGATGAACGAACAAACCGGAGAATAGAAATTCATTCATTTTCCTGTTTATTCGTTCAACCAATAGTACATATATCCTAATCAGAGTAGCGACAAGGCTAGAAACTAGGGTGCGGCGGTTGGTTATACGCTACATTCTGCCAAGCTATCGCCAACCTGTACTGACGGTCATTCATCCATGTGGCACGTCTGTCCACAGCCGGTATGGTAGTAGAATAAATACGTAATTCCGTCTGGTCTTCGGAGGCCCAAATAACCTCTTCCCGCCAATCTCCTAAAATATCACCCGACAAACACGGATTACCTTTTGTTCCATTATTGGAAACAACTCCCTCGGCTTTCAATAATAAATCCGTACTTTCCGCATTCCAATTCCATTTACTGATGGAAACATGATCCAGTAGTTCCGCCAAAGGATCGGCGTCCCAATAAATGGTAAAATTGCAGGAATCAGGCTTTCTATTACAGATTATTTCTCCGGTGTCCCCTCTTCTCAAACCTCCTATATTGCACCAACACTCTGCTCCATCATAACGCGGATCGATATCGGCAGCTACTCCACGGCCGGCATCTTGTCCCAAGCCATCCTGCCAGATAATTTCTCCGGTCGCTCCATCAAACATAGCTACGGCAGGAGTACGCTTTACAATTTCATTATCGCCTTCATTTTCATGCACGCCAAAAACCTGCATACCTTGACGGGAAGGAATAAAACGTCCGGCATGCAAGGCATCCCCGTGACGCAAGCCCGTAGTAAACAGTCCTTTACCGTCATGGTCTACAGTCATAGCCCCCACACAGATTTCGTCACAACCATCACCATCAAAATCCGCTACGGTCACACTATGATTTCCCATACCCGAATAGGTCTCCCAACCCGGTGCCGCGCTATCAAAAGTCCATGTATGTTTCAATGCCCCGTTTGTAAAAGTCCATGCAGCTACCACCGTCCGTCCGTACCATCCTCTTACCATGACAGGTGAAGGCGTTTTTCCATCCAGAAAAGCTACTCCGGCTGTAAAACGGTCTGAACGACCACCAGTATTGTCATTACCACAATTGCCACCTACACCTCCCCAACCATCCAAAGGATAACGGGTTGGAATATATTCTTTCGAATCCAGTTCTTTTCCGGTACGTCCTTCAAAAACCGTGAGATATTCCGGACCATTTACTATCTTACCATACGTAGGACTCTTTTTATCCCATGTCCTCCAGTCGACTTGGGCATCTCCTATCCGATGTCCCAGTCCATCGACAGTACCATCTCCCGTTTTACAACAAATTTCCGCACATCCATCTCCATCAAAATCAAAGACCAGAAAATTAGTCGTGGCTGCTCCGGAACGTACATTCGGCCCCAAATCAATACGCCACAACCTGGTTCCATCCATTTTATATGCATCCAAATAGGTATTACCGGTAAAGCCCCGCTGTGGCGGTCGCTTTGAATTAGAAGGAGACCATTTTAAAATAATCTCATACTCTCCATCACCATCCAGATCGCCCACGCTACAATCATTAGCTGTATAAGTAAATGGCTCACCTGCTATTTCTCCGTCTTCCGGTTTACAAATAGGAATACTTAAATAAGGATTCCGTTCCTCTCCCTTCAGACGAGTCCAGGTAGCAACTTCCCCGGTAGTTGCTTTTAAAGTCCAACGATTATCCACCGTGTAATCAACCGTGCGATCTAAAAAATCGGAAGTCCGATCTATTGGTTCTTTATTTAACTTTACCTCCGCACCTCCATTGGAACTACGGTATAAATCAAATTGTAATCCGGCTGCATCCTCCAAGGTCATGCGCCAGCTAAAATACATTCCTTCCTCTGTAGGAATTCCAATCAATCCTCTTGAAAGCTTTTCTCCACTATAAGGTTGGGAGAAAGCGAATATGCTTCCGACAAGCAGAAGCATATTCATCATAACCCAATGTTTCATCTAACAATTTATAAAACCTTAATACAAGCGGGGAGTTTCCCCGCCTATCTACTTAAAAAAGAAACTCCTGTCTATCAATCTTTACCTCTAAAAAATATCCACATCTCTATTGCCACAAATTCTCTTTAAACTCAATTTCAACAATGCGTAACTCGTGATTGGTTTTATCGCCATTTTTTGCCTTAAACAAATCCAATTCACCCGCAGCAGGCGCAGCAACCTCTACAATTTGTCCGAAACCGTCACCTTCCTTGCTGGCACCTTTCAAACGAATGGTTATCTCATTTGTCAATACAGGTTTTACATTCAGGTGGATATATCCCAAACTCTTTTCAGTCTCACCACTCCAAATCAGTTCATCACCTGCATATATTTCCAAAGGATAGCTACGCAAACGCCAACCGGTAAGTTTCATGCAAATTTCATCCACACGGGCCGCACGTTCCAAACTATAAGTTATCCATGCACTGTTCAGTCTGCCATCATTCTTCCATTCACTCAATTCATTATCATCGAAACTTTTTATCGCTTCATCCTGGTTGGCTCCGGCAACCGCCGATAAGATATTCACATCGACTTTCGTATCTTTGTAAGAAGGAGTCAACGGAGTTTCTCCACGGGTCAGCCTGCCCTCCAGTTCATCTCCCGGAATATAGTTACTCAAGCCATTCTTCACTTCAACCGGTGCGGAAGAAAGACTGATTTCGGCAGATTGCAATCCATCAGCCTTGGCTGTTATACGAACTGCTCCCGGAGTCGTAAGAGAGCGTATCAAAGCCCGGTTGATTCCACATTCTACAGGCAAATCTTTTGAAAGAATATAATTATCTTTGCCCTGTGCTATTCCACCACGCCATTCAGCCGGTCCCTCTACGTCAAAATGTATCAGATCATTAGCCAGCGGGCAACGTCTGCCATCTTTATCCATCACTTCCACTTGAAGCAATACCATATCAGCTCCATCCGCTTTCCAGCCTTTAGGACTTTGAATCACACTAAGTTTAATCTGTTCCGGCTTGCCGGCAGTCTGCAATTCAGCGCGGCAACATTCTTTTCCATTCTTATCATACCCTACAGCTTCCAACTTGCCCGGAACAAATGCCACATCTTTGAAAGTATACAAGAAATGATAATCTCTTTGACCGTTTCCTAAAGATTTACCATTCAGGAACAATTCCACTTTTTCAGCACTGGATACCACATAAACAGGTTTAACCACATCTTCTTTATAGTTCCAATGACCAACGATATGAATACGGGGATTCTCTATATCCACCCATCCGTCCCACATCACCTGATGTGCATAGAAAGGATCTTTAGGGATACGCATGGCATCTGTCACACCACTACGACGATAATTCTCCACACCACGATAATGTGTATTCGTATCCGAGAAGATGATTTTCACACCTCCTGAGCTGACACGGTCACCTGTACCCGGGCGTTCACGCCAATAATCAAACCAACGAATCACATTCTCAATAGTAAAGGAATCCTGATTGTGATTATAAGCACGGGCATCCACCTTTTTCTGAACCTTATTAGTCATTGCAGAACGGAATGAATTATTTCCTTCCCCATTTTTATGATATGGATAAGAATATTCATCCCAATATTTACGCAGACCTTCATCACGGCAGTATTCCATGGCCCACATCGGATGATGTTTGCTCTTATTGATATAAAGCATCTCGCCACCATATTCGGCTTCACGAATATCAAGCATTTCACGGGAACCGATGGCACGGCCTCCATGAGGGTCATACTTATCACGAATCGCTTTCATTTCTATCATGTGTTCACGACTGATTGATTCGTTTCCACATTCATAGAATAAAATACTCGGATTATTACGGTTGTAAATAATGGCATCACGCATCAATTCTGTACGTTGTTCCCATTGACGGCCTTCACGGTCCTTTTCCGCATCACCGGCCTGCATCGCCTGAATCAATCCGACACGGTCACACGATTCAATATCCTGCTTCCAAGGGGTGATATGCATCCAACGAACCAAGTTGGCATTATCTTCCACCATCAGACCGTTGCTATAATCACTCAGCCATGCAGGAACACTCATACCGACTCCCGGCCATTCATTACTGGTACGCTGTGCAAAACCTTTCATCTGAATCACCCGGTCATTCAACCAAATCATTCCTTTGCCGAAACGAGTTTTACGGAAACCGGTACGGGTAGCCACTTCATCTACTTTTCTGCCATCCACCCATAAACTGGTTTTTACTGTGTACAAATATCCGTATCCCCAACTCCAGAAATGAAGTCCGTCTATTTCTGCTGAAGCTTCCAAAGTCGCAGTTTCACCCGGTTTTACTACCGTCTGAGTACCCTCAAAACTTTTTATGCTTTTCCCGTCACGATCAAACACTTCAACCTTATAAGCGACTTTCTTATCCCGATTATATTCATTTTTTATTTCAGACTCCGCATGAACCACAGCCTTACGAGACTTCACACGGATATCTTCCGCATAGATATAGACACCGGTCGTTTTTAAATTACTATACAAGGGAAGTGTCTGATAAAGTTTATCAGTAACATGAAGCCATACATTCTTTGGTATACCTCCATAATTGGCGTTGAAATTACGGTCACTCCATTGATATTTGGTGCCGGTAGCACGTTCCTTATAATTCCAATTGTTATCAATACGGACCGCCATTACATTCTCTTGTCCATATTTAATATAAGGAGTCAAATCGAAACCTACAGCCATCGCACCATTTTCATGCAAGCCGATATATTCGCCATTGATATAAAAATCAGCTCCTTGACGGACCCCCTCAAATTCAACAAAGACTTTTTTGTTCTTGCTGCCGGCAGGCAGACGGAAATGTTTACGATACCACATCACAGTATCCGTCAATTGCTCTATACTCAAACGAAAAGCTTCATCTTCATTAAAAGGACGGGGTAATGTTACTTTCTTCCAATCCGTATCCTGAAAACGTACCTCTTTGGCTTCCGGTATATCGCCAACATAAAGTAACCATTCAGAATTAAAATTGTATTTATCACGGACAGATGATGCTGCCGCAATCTGACTTATTCCTATAAAAGTCAATAAAAATAAAAGAATTTTGTTTCTCATAGCTATCTCAAATTGTTTGTTGCAAAACTAGCATAAAGTCCTCTTGCCTACCATAGAATAAGATACATTTATATAGAAATTCGTTCAAAACGAAATTTCAGGGTATTCATGTTGCGCATATTCACATATCACATTAATACTCAACATATTACACAAATACCCTGAAACATTTATTCTATAGGTTGCAACATCAGGACTATATAATTCATTGCTTCACCATAGCCGGAGTCAACGTTACAGGTCCCAATAGCCCTGAAGATTTTGGTTCCCAATCAGAAGCATCAAAGATACCATTTTTCACATTTTCCTTTTTTCTTGCAGACATATTTACATTATAGAAAATCTTCCAGTCCACTCCCTTCTTATCCATATAAGCAATTCGATTCGCCATAGAGTTGGCTACTCTGACAACTAACTCATCCTGTCCTTTGAATTTTTCAGCAGGGATATACAATTGATAAGGAGAGTCAATCACTGTACCGATATAATCTCCATTCAAATAGACAGATGCATTTTCCGCTACAGAGCCAAGATCCAATTTGATCACATCCGCTACAGGCACCTTATTTATAGTAGTCGTATAAACGGCTGTTCCAGAAAAAGCTTTATATTCATCCCCTACAAAATCAGTCCATGAGCCCAAACTGTCAACCGTTATAGAAGCAGGAAGTTGAGGACCTCCTTGAACAAAAGAAACAGTCCAACTGCCGGAAACAGGATTGGGCTCACCTGCATTTTGATAATAAGCATAGGCATCTCCTGTAAAATGCTGACCGGAAGTTGATACAATGACAGTTTCACCCGGATTCAATTCCAGATAAACATCTGTTTGCCCGTCATTGCGTTTCATAGCAGCCAAACCACTAGCACCAGTCATTGGATTGAAAATCGCCGCACTCCGAGCTTCTGTACGAAGTGGAATCCAATCCTCTATTTTACGGTCGCTACTATTTTCTATAAAGTAATATTTTCCCGTCGCACTATTTCTTCGGATACATTGCAGACCTGCCTGATACATTTTCTCAGCACCCACATTCGCCTCATCCATCAGAGCATTAATATCATCTGACAAACAAATCTTCCCCTTACCTACCCGTGCACATTTAACAGCACCTTCAGCATGAAAGTCCAAAGCATCCAGCATTTCTTTAAAATGAGCCTGTTTCTCTTCCGAAAGAATCATTCCGGCCATATCTTGAGGAATTCCCTTATAAAACACAACGGTAGCACCTTCATCAGCCAAAGCCATCAGTTTTTCCATTGTTTCATAAGGAATATATTGCGCCGCCGAAACAAGAACGGTTTTATATGCGGCACCGGGCGTTACAATCATTTCTTTCTCAATATTAGTTTTAAGAAGTTGCTTGTCAGAAATCATATCCCACGCATAACCATTCTCTGTTAAAGTTACCGCACTTTCTCTGACCGAAGATTCCAACATATTACGATCCAATCCGCTAAAATGCTGAAGACTTCTGTTCCCTTGTTCAGACATCACATCGGCTATGTTATAGTATAAAAGAACATCATTGTCAGGAGTGCCATCCTGTAAAAATGACTGCACGCGAGTAACATACTGATTCAAATATTTAAAATCCTCCCAAAACGGATTATTCGGATGAAAATGGACTGCCGCATAAAATAACCATCCCGGCCAGGGAGCCTCCTGCGGACTGAAACAAGTGCCATGATAAAAAATATGATTCACCCCACCCAGAAAGAAAAGGTCAAGCGCTTTCTTTACATCTCCCAGATTCGATTGAAAATGTTCATCCAGCCAAGTCGCACTTTCTGAAGATGAGAGTTTCTTTCCTTCCGTATGAGCTACAGACGGAGCTGCTTTTATACTGACCAAATCACGCCCCTCTATTTCGGGCACATCACTCACTGCATACAAATCCAGAATATTGGCAGGAGAACCATGAGCCTGATTCCTTATACCCTTTCCTTGTTTTGCCGCCCAATGTTGCCAACGAATAGAATAATGATTTATCAATAAATCGTTTATGGTTTGTCTATAATCATACAACACCCTTGCATTCTTGTCCGGTGTATCCATACCTAACAATGCGGGTAAATGCTGACGCAAGTCATATCCCCTATATTTTTGGAATTCGTCAAAAAAAGCAGGAGTCCAATTCGACTCGCCTCTTGCATCGTCCACTTCATAAGAGTCATTAAAATAATACCTCAGATAACTGATATCCTTTCCTTTAAAAGCCTCATCAAATTTACTGAGATAATGATCAATGGCCGAAGCTGAAAAATGATCTATCACATCACCTTCACCACCAGGTCCTGCACGTTCTACCATTTTTCCATGATGACCTTGGAACAGAGCGCAAATAGTCCAGTCACCTTGAGGAGCCGTCCAGTCCAATGTACCATCCGGCTTTATTTTTGAAGTCAAGTCGAGACATTCACCTTTATCACTATTAGCGGTCACTATAATCAAAGGCAGTTCCTTTTTATATCGTACCTGATCCAATGCCAATGTCTGTAAATCAGCATTCGCACTGACCGGTTCTTTCAAATCCTCCAGTTTTACCGGAGTATGCCCTGCCAATCTGACAAAGCCTTCTTCCTTATATCGGACAGGTTCACCTAATTGTTCGCCTTCTTTCAATTGATAAGTTTTATAACCCACCGTCTTGCACGCATCTTCGGGAGTAACCCAAGGTCCTCCAAACGGCCATCCCGAAGCATTAGCCAAATCAATTCCTAACCCCAACTGCTTTGCTTCCTGCAAAGTATACAGAAACAAATCAACCCATTCCGAAGAAAGAAAATCTTTAAAGCGGTCCTCATAACCATGTATTCCATAAATAGGAGTGATCTCTAATCCACCCAGATTTGCCTCCTGGTACTTACGCATAACCGTATCCAAGTCAGTAGTCCTGACCGCATTGCCTTCCCACCACCATCGCGTCCAAGGCTTGGTCTCGTTAGTCACTTGCGGCCATTCAATCTTCTGATTCTGTGTACAAGCCAAACAGCCACAAACTGCAAAAAGTACATAACAGAACTTACTGCATTTCTTTAAAAATAAGGATTGCTTCATAAATCTTACTTGTTTAAAAATGGAAACGGGCATTTTCAACACGTTGACCACCTATCATATTCTTTAATTTCCTTGCCACATCAGGATATTGCTTTATCACATTAGTAGTTTCTGCCGGATCTGTATAAATGTTATACAATTCTTCATAAGTTTTAGACGAATCACTAACTTCCAGTCTCACCAACTTCCAACCATCAGGTGTCATAATAGATTGCTTTCCTCCAAATTCAAAGAACTCATAATAAATACAATCATGCTCCTTCTGAGTACCTTTTCCCGTAAGAGTAGGCAAATAAGATATACCATCAATATTTTGAGGAATATCCGCCTGCACCAATTCACCTATAGTAGGCAAAAAATCCCAAAATGCAGAAATATGATTGGTAACTACCCCTTGTGGAATAACTCCCGGCCATTGAATGACGAACGGAGTACGGATACCTCCTTCATATAAATCTCTTTTCTGGCCTCTGAACGGACCATTACTGTCAAAATAAGATGGATCGTGCCCTCCCTCCGAATGGACTCCATTATCGGAAGTAAAAACAATGATCGTATGATCATACAAACCTTTCTCTTTCAACTCTTTAATAATCAAACCCACACTTTTATCCAAATAAGTAACCATCGCCGCATACGCCGCACGCGGAGTTTGCTGCGATTTATAACCGTCTCTGCTTCCTCCAAAAGGAGTTTCACAAAATTCCCCCTCATACTCCGTCATCGCTTCCCCCATTATATCAAGATCCGCATGGGGTATGGTCGGTGAAAAATAAAGGAAGAAAGGTTTCTGCGCATTTTCATCAATAAAATTCAAAGCCTTTTCCAACATCAAGTCATGCGAATAATATTTCCCATCCAGCATAATCTTCTGCTCATTCTCATGCAAAAACTCAGGGTAATAACTATGAGCAAAACGTTGCCCCAGATAACCGTAGAAATAATCAAAACCATGTTTGCCGGGCATACCTTCCGTACCCGGTCCTCCCATTCCCCATTTGCCTACACATCCGGTAACATAATTCTTTGTTTTAAAAATATCGGCTACGGTAACTTCACCGGCAGGAAGCGGAGTTTCATATAACAATCCATCCGAACCTGCCACTTTTGCATTTCCTCTGATTGCGGCATGTCCCATATGCTTTCCTGTAATCAGAGCACAACGGGACGGAGCACTGACCGTAGAACCGGAATAATGCTGCATAAACTTCATCCCGTTCTGAGCTATCCCATCAATATTCGGTGTCTTAATCTGACGCTGACCATAGCATCCCAAATCACCTATTCCCAAATCATCCGCCATAATATAAATAACATTGGGCGATTTCTCTGCCGTTGTAGTCTGGGCCATCGTAAGCCCTGAAGACAACAAAGCTGCGGAAAATAATATCTTACGTGTATTTTTCATATCCAACCTTACTTTATTTAAAGGATGAAATATCCACCATCATTAAATTCAATCTTTTTCCATTTGTAAAATGTCCGGATTGGAAAAGAACTTTCGTACCATCCGGACTAAAGCTGGGATGTGCATGATCCGGTTTCATCTTGGTATCCGACGCCAACCAATGACGCTCCCCGGTCTGTACATTAACCAACCATACATTTCCTCCAAAAGTATCTCCGGCAGCCCATTTATTATCACGGCTGGCATTACAATGCCAGAAACCTCTTCCTACCAATTGGCCGTCAATCGCTTGGCGGTCTTTTTCTAATTCCACCTGCCCTATCAACTCTACATCATCCGTACGCAAATTGATACGCACAATACCACTTGCCTGTTTGCGAAGACGCGGCTGAAATCCTAAGATATTGAAATATACAAAATCTTTGGTTGCAAAAGTTTCATGAGTCACCCAATCTAGCGGAGTTTCTTTATATAAAGGTTTAAAGACTGTTCCATCTGCCGTGCAAAACCACATACGCTGATGGGCATCGCCACCGGTTTCGTTACAAAAAACGATTTCACCCGGAGTAAAACGGCTGGCTTGTATATGTCCTGTTTTAAACTCCGTATCAATAACCTTAGTTACTTCTCCCGTACTGAGATTCATTTTACGAATTCCGCAAAGAGTTGGCTTTATCTTTACCGGCTGGTTACTTTCAGGCAGGAAAGCGTTTTTCATCATACGTTCCTTTTCCTCTTCCGTACCCTCACGCTCAACAGTTATGTAGGCATAATCATCATTACAATCCACAGCATATCCTCCCGGACGTCCCATCTCAGTGGGGAAAGTTCCTATGAAAGTTTCATAAGCGGATGGTTTACCTACTTTTCCTTGTTTTACATCGGCAAAGAATTTATTCAAGTCCATTACATACATGTTCCAGTTTTCTTTTTCTTTCCGGCTGACAAACATACGATTCGTTTTATTAGCCAAAAAAGCACTGCCCAAGTTCGGTCCTTCCGTAGCTTGAATAATCTTACCGGTGGCCATTTCAATAAAGTAAATCTGTGTAGGAGTCCATTTACGTTTTTCTCCGTTAGGAAGCGTACTTTCCACCTCTTTGTCATTTCCACGGCTGGAAGACCTGAACAATAAGTATTTGCCATCAGCCGTCCACATGGGATCAGTCTGATAAAGAAAACGGTCATTCTTCATCGTGTCGGTCAACATAGTGATAGTATTGCCGGTCGCACTATCTACATAAGTCCGCATTTCCGATGCAGTGCAGTTTCCAAACTGAGCCAATGCGGCTTTACTAAAAGCTAAAAATAATGTAATAGCTAAAAATGTCTTTCTCATAGCATGTCATTTTTTATCTGATACGACAAATTTATGCATGAGAGAAATTATATCAAATAGAATTTTATCCATTTATATGGTTAATTGTTCACTTTAAACCAACTATTCTCTATATATCCTAGATTTTTTCACTGATATACTGCTCCCATAAAAAAGAAGGTATGCTTTTTGATACACCTTCCCCTTGACGATAATTTGACATTACATCGAATTCTTTTAAATAACTTTTTAAGCATAGGAAAGATAGGATACGATTCTTAAAAGTATTTTTATTTTTCAAGTATGAATATACAAAATGAAAGCAGAAATAAAAAACTAAAAACTTTATGATGGATCTTTACTATAGTTCTTCTTTTAAAGTAGAATACCCTTTATAAAAATAGGGAGAATTTTAGTCCAAACAATGATCTGACATGATTGAGAACTAAGACTCAATTATTAGATTTGTATGCTTAGTCAACAGATGTTTGATGCTTATTGGGAATTTAAGGAGTGTATAAATCTATAAAAAAGAAGAAGATTTTCCGTATTACCATGTTATTGACTGAACATCTTGGCATATTCCCAATATGTACTTTGGGTATCTTTAATAATAATAAAACCTGCACATTCCTGCATAATCCCAATAATGGTCTTTATTAGATGAATGATGTCTAAGAACTTCAACCTAGAAACTATTAACTTTATAAAAGATGTGACTTAAAAAAAATACTAATATATGGATTGCTCAAATTGTTTTCAATTGAAAAATCCATATATCAGTATTTCATTTCCCAAGTTTTGCATCATATTTTTCTTGATTAACTAAGCCCCTACCGTTTTCATTGGTAAAACTTACGCAAATTCAATGACAATACTTCAGCAATTTTTTACCAAAGTATTGTCAACATTAGCGTCACGTCAAATTGAAGCAAATCAATCATTAATAAAAATAACTTAAAAGAATTAATGACTATTTTATAAAAACAAGTTCACCAATCTTATTATCAACAGAAAAAGTAATAAAGTAACATTGTTCCCTAATATCTAATATTTCAAGTCCAGTTAATTTTATTTTAACAGGAGCTTCCCCCTTTTTTAAAGTAGTTAAAAAAGCATTTAACTTCTTCCCCATTGTAGAATCTCCCTCCCATTCTAATACATATTGAATCTGTTCCACACAAGAAGTAACAGCAACCTTATTCCCAAAAACTGTCAATCCCCAACCGTTAGGTTCATCTAGAGCAATACTATTTGTCCAAACAAACCTTGGTTTATCTGAATCCAGTATTTTAGAGATAATAATAATATTAAGAAGTGCTGTTTGACCGTTCTCATCAGTAACAGTTAAAGTTACACAACCTGTCAATAATGCACGGATATTTATCTCATTATTTTCTATCTGTGCAACAGCTAATTTCTCATCTGATAAAGAAATCTGATAATTTCCACTTCCACCAATTATTTTCACAGTAACTGTCTCTCCTTCTTTTATCTGAATTTTAGTTTGTTCAAGAGATAACTCAGATATACTCTCCACCTCTTCCTTGCAAGAGGTTAACACATTAGTACCTATTCCTAAAAATAAAAGATAGAAAAACAGATTGTTAAAAAAGTTTCTCATAGCATGAATATTTATCATTTATTAATAATAAGAGTTGTAACCGCTCCATTTTCACTTATTGCTTTCAAATTTAATTCACCACTCATTGAAGTCAAATCCACAATTCCATTCTCTATACTTACTTCTTCTCCATTAACGTAAAATTTATTAAAAGATTTAGAGTCTTCACCAACAATACGAGCCACTCCGTTTTCCAATACAATAGCAGGTTCTTGTATCCAACTATAATCAACAGCCTCTTCATTTATAAAGCAGCCCATACCAGAAAAACGAAAATTTGCATGATTTGTCAAGCGTAAAAAATTTATATCAGGAAGACTTCCGTCAGATTTACGAGATCCCATTAATTCTTGTTCATTCAAACTTTCAAAATCAGACTCTGATAAATTCAAATCATTTGGTGCAAATGAATTGTTTTTAATTTCAGAAAGGGTATTATCTACATTAATTAAATGTTGTGGAAAACCTCCCGAATTACGAGGACTTAATGATAAGTTATTTTTAATAATATGTCCATATCCAGGTACATCAACAGCCTCATTTGACGATTTTCGATTCAACATATTATAATTACTTGGATTTTTATAAGCCGTATTGTTTTCGAAAATCAATCCTCCAAGATGATGATTAGAATAGAATCCTTGCTGACGATTATAATATGCTAAACAATAACGCACTGTATGTTGCGGTATCGGATTTGGAACCTTTTTTATGTCTCCCATACCATATCCACCAGATTTAAAACCAGCTCCATTTCCACCAGAAGATTCTATAGAATGGGGCTTATACCCATTACGAAATGACCAACAATACTCTATAATATATGAAGCATAACAATTAATCAAATCAAAACCATCATCTCCATTGTTCCAAGCCCGACAACCTCTAAATATATTTCCAGTACTAGTTTCCTTATTTGCATGCCCTCCAAATCCATCTACATTTCCAGAATCACCTTCAGAATATCCATCATAATTATCATGAGCGTCACAATTCAAAACTAAATTATTCATACCTTTTACCAAATAAAAGCCAATTGCCATACCATCATGTACATCTATATTTTCCAATATATTATTATTTCCTCCCTCAATACGAAAAACTTCAGACTGAGTATGACCTTTAATTGCTACTTGAGTGCCTACAACTTCAAAATTCTTGAATCTCCAATAGCTACCAGCAATATAGAATACGGCAACACGACGATCTGTAAGTTTGATTTGCTCCATATTAAGTACCGGACGCTCATTCTTATAGCCAATAACACAAATTGGACTTGATGGATTGCCCTTTTGTTTAATATCAAACACTTTAGCATAAGTTTTATTTCCACTTTTATCCATTATCCAATCTTCAGTAACATTATATTCTCCTCCACGCAGATATATATTATCACCAGGTTGAACCAACTTTAGAGCTTTAGACAAGGTTGCAAAAGGTTTTTCAATGCTACCTACATTCATGTCATTTCCATCAGTTGCCACATAATAATCTGTTGCATAAACAGAAACAGACATTCCACATGCACACACCAATCCGGCGCACAATTTCCTTACAAATGATTTCATACTACAAAATTTTAATTATAAAATATAAGGTTACAATCCGATTTGTTAAAGCGTATTGAATTCAAAATAATATCAATGTTGGCATTGTTCTTTCAAGCAAATTAGAAAAAAATAGTCAACAGTTTTATTAAAAATAAGCAAACAAAGTCTTATTTTTTCCGATTATATTATTAACTATTAGATTAAACAAAGAAAATATAAAAAGGCTATTTTATAAAAGCACTACTTCGGTAAATTTTCACCGGGATGTTAAAAGTTAAACATAGAGCAGACTGAAACTAGCTCAATAAACATATAAGAGATCATTGAAAAATTGTCAAAAACAGATGGTTAGGCAATAAGAATTGTAGATAAAAAAGTAACTAAATAGCTGATAACAAAGAAGAAAAAATTACGTAATTCGTTGTTTTTTTTATAATTTAACAGAACCAGATTCCAATTGGATTTTTACTTTAAAGACAACAAACAACATGCTGGAATCACCAACTGTCAGTCAACAGACTTCAGAAAGCTGGATTTTCACTTCAATGCATCGCTCGTTGCCATCAACTTGGTCAAAGCGATATGTAAGAAACCCGGAATAACATATTCCATTCCTCTTGCAAGTCAGTTATACACAATGCTTATATACTTGAACGATTTATTTGCATATTTGAAATTAACTTAGGCCCACAAGTTATTGACAAACTTTTCAAAGAACTCATTTTTTTACTGCCAAAGCTGCTTAGACTTGGCTAATTTTTAACGAACTATCACAATGAAGAATCCAATGTTTTAAGGAAGCATAAAATCTTTCAAAGCCATTTTACAATGTATTTGTTCTTGCCCGGAAACGGTTTCTGAATTCAAATATACATCGATAAGATCGTCATCATTCATACCTTTATCTTGAAATTTATAATAAATTTCTCCAGGCATTTCAAGACTTATAAACGAAGAAATTGAGTTATTACTACTTTGTATACTATTATTAAAATACAAATTTAAATTTAACTTATTATTAGAAGTATCTATATCCTTTTCGCCATCATAGTATAATAAAAAGAAAACCGGCTTATATAAATCATACTCAAAAGTTGGAACAATATTCATATAACCATTTTTTATATAGAATGCTCCGGCCGTTTTATCTAATGAATAAATACTCTTATTTTTTAGTTGGATAGAGTCTTGACCGAATATTTGATACTCTTCACTTAAAGTGTCAACATGAACTGTAAAAGTAGGAATCTGTTGGTTCATTCCATTCGTACTGTTTAATATAACATCATAAGTTTTTCCGTCCTCCAATTGAGTTGTATTTTCATTTTCATCCAATAAGTTAAAACTAACTATGGCACGTTGCACTTCTTTTAACCAAGGTATACGATTAAGACTTTCTTCTGTTGGAACTAAAATTGCACCAAAATCCGTGTATAACTTGTAGCCACGAATATTGTCTCCACCAACCGTAACATATACACCATTAAATTTAGACCATTGCGCATCATCGTCATTACTGAGACAAGAGCAAAATAGCCCGATACAAACTACAAAGAAAAAGAGGATATAAAATCTAGATTGTTTCATGACATTTCTATAAATTATAATTTAAAGGTAAAAGAGGATGCTTTATACATATTGATGCATCCTCTTATTATTGTACGTTTATTCTATTACCATCCTGCGTTTTGAGACAAATTAGGGTTTTTCATACGTTCCGATTGTGGAATTGGGAAAAGATACATTTTATCATCCCAAACACGATTGACAACATTTCGTTTATAAGTGATAGTACCATCCTCATTTTTTGTAAGTTTCATTTCTATGATGCTCTTTAATTTATCACCATCTTTCCATCTTCTCAGATCATAAAAACGATGTCCCTCAAAAGCCAATTCTACCATGCGCTCATTCTGATATTTATTCCAAAAGGCATCTGCCGACAAACCTGTTGGAAATTCCGGCATTTTAACATCAGTACGATTACGTATGATATTTACCGCTTCACAAGCTGTCATTCCGAATTCACCAGCATTATCAGCAGAACCCGTATATTGGAATATGGCTTCTGCATAGTTTAAGTAAAATTCTCCTAAACGATAAGTGATCCATGAATGGCGGCTGGTTTTTGTTGTACTATTAGCACTCAGATCAATGGCTGAATCCAAATATTTTTTCAAATAATATCCGGTAGGGGTTGCACCTGAAAGAGGTTCAGCATTTAAACCTCCATAAAAAGTTTCAATAGGATTGGCATTCTTTGACGGCCATTTTGTATCTCCATTCTTTACAATAGTCATATCGAAACGTGGATCACGTCCGGCATATGGATTAGAAGCGTCATAACCACTTCCTGTTTCATTCCACATTTTTCCAGTAGCTTTCATTTCATAGGCGTCAACCATATTTTGTGTTGGGCAATTACCGGAGTTTCCACCTGGCACTCCCATCGGAAAATTATATTCTTCCAATGTGCTGATGTTACCATTATATCGACGAACAAAAATCATTTCATTATTTGACCAGTTGTTAGGTCCCCACAATTCTGAATATTTACTTAATTTAAAACCATTAGCTGTACAAGTTTCAATTACCTCTTTATTAGCTTCAGCCGCTCTACGCCACAAATCTTTGTTATTTCCCGGATTAAATAATAGACTGGCAGCATATAAAGCAGCACGTGCTTTTAATGCCAAAGCTGCATAACAAGTAACACGACCGTTCTCTGCTGGGGCAATTCCGTCCAATCCAAGTTTTGTATAGTCTGCAGGTAATTCTGTAGATAATTTGTCACATTCTGCTATAATGGCGTTAAAAATTTCCTGTGCAGGGGTGCGTGTCAGACTGTTTACTTGATCTGTAGTTACCATTTCTGTAAAATATGGAACATCTCCATAAGCACGTACTAAATTAAAATAAAAATATGCACGCAAAAAACGAGCTTCCTTGAAACTGTTGGTATAACGGAACATTTGTGCACGATAGTCATCATTCAATTTTAGCTCATCAAATGTCAATCCTTGAAATTCAGCCAGATACTGATTACATATCTGAATTGCTTTATAGCTACTAGACCAGATGTTAGACATTGGATTAGCCGGGCTCCAAGATCCGTTTACAAAATCACATATATCATTGTTTGTATAAGCATATTCAGCTTCATCACAAGCAGATGCCAGCATTCCACCTTTATATGTTTGGCCAAAGTCATAGTCTAATATGGAATAAACATTGGTAATCATACCAATTACATTTTCATAACTTTCATCTATATAGTCTTTTCCGTAATTGGCATATTCGTGATAATCCAGATTACATGCAGCCAAAGTTACCATACATGCTATTCCGCTCACTATTTTTTTGATTTTCATAATCATGTTTTTAATTTAAGTTCAACAATTAAAAGCCAATAGTTAATCCAGCCACTACACTACGAGTTAAAGGATAAGTCGCTCCATAAACTTCGGGATCGGCAATATTAATCTTATCAAAGCACAAAAGATCAACACCTCTCACATAAATCTTTGCATTGCTCAATATCTTGCTTTTCTTTACCCATATTTGTGGAAACTTGTAATACAACTCTATTGAACGAAGTTTCAAAAATGAGCGGTCTGCCAACCACAAAGTATTAGTTTGATAATTGTTCTCATTACTTTGAGAACTCAAACGAGGATATTTAGCATCTTGATTTTCTGGAGTCCACCGGTTATCATAATATTCCTGTGAAATCGTTGTATTATTTATTAACGGCCAGTATAAACTCTTCGTATTTAATACAGCAGAATATCTTCCTGTCCCTTGGAACATAGCATCAAAGCCTAACCCTTTCCATTCTGCTCCCAAATTGAATGAATAGTAAATTTCAGGAGCAGTAGTACTATGTCCTATAGCAACTTTATCATTCGCATCAATAATATTGTCACCATTAACATCTTTATATTTTATATCACCAGGTTTTACATCACCAAATGACTGTTTAGGACTATTCTCAATGTCAGCTTGATCCTTAAAATATCCGATAACTTCCATACCATAAGTTTGCTTCAGAGGCTTACCTGTAGTTATAAGATTATCATACATACGCGGTTCTTCCATTTGCTCGATAATCTCATTTTTGGCTAAAGCAAAATTGGCTCCTATATTTAAAGTAATGTCAGCAATTTTTTTACGATAATTAGCACCAATTTCAACTCCCCAACTATCGACAATACCACCATTCTCATAAGGAGCAGTAAATCCTAAGACACTTGAATAATGACCGCTTGAAGACACCCAAATATCTGAACGTCTTTCATAATAAGCATCAAAAGATACGTCCAACCCATTGAACATACTGGCATCTAAACCCAAATTATATTTATATGCTTTTTCATGAGTAGAATTCAAAGAAGCCAAACGACCTAATGACCAACTTTGCGTTCCTACAGAATAATTTGTATCAAATGGATAATAACCACCGCCACCATATGTTTGTTCCCAATAGTTAGTAACCTCACTGTCATCATCCAACGGAAGACGGTCGGTATTAATGACACCAAACGAAGCCCTCAGTTTCATAAAATTAATCCAAAAAAGATCTTTCATGAAATTTTCTTTTGACATGACCCAAGCTAAGCCAACAGTGGGAGATATAGACCATTGGTGTCCTGGTGCCAATTTATTAGACGCTGAAGCAACTACACTCAAATCAGCAAAATATTTATCTTTGTATCCATAATGAGTATAGAAAGAGGCATTCTGACGATACCAGGTCTGATCGGTCCCTTTGGTATTACGGTATTCATAGTCCCATTTTAATTGACTATAAATTTTATTGTCCTTATTTATCTGTTTGTCATAAAATAAAGTTGCTGCAAAATTGAATACCCGTGTAAATGCAATACATTTAGCATCACTACTCATCGAACTTTCTTTACCATCAGTATAATAAGTCGTACTTGAAGGTACACCATTTTCCCATGCAGTTACCGAATTACTACCATAAACAAAAGTTTTAGAATGATTTTCCCAATATTGGGCATAGTTATCATAAGATAACATACCGCTTGCTCCTAGTCCTGGAGTTATAGATGATAAATCCTGGGTCAGCGTCATATCAGCGAACAATGTACGTTCGTGGAACTTTGTGTAAGCCGCTGCTTGTGATACAGCTAAAGGATTTTTGGTCCCAGCCCAAGTCGCACTACCTCCCCATGTACCATTTTCCAAACGAGCGGGAAAAGCAGCGGAAGGTAAAGTATAAATCATATCCCATAAATTAGCACCTCCCTGACCATTCGCTCCCGGAGTTCTAGTTTCTGACAGGATACCTAATACATTTAATTTCAATTTTGTTTTTTCTGTCAGATCAATATCCAAATTAGTACGTAAATTGGCTCTGGAGTATTGGTCCTGTGTAGAATATCCATCATTCATATAAGGATTGGCAATAAACCCTTTATTAGTAGTCAAGTTAGCCATAGCATAATAACGGAATTTGCTTGCCCCACCTCGGAAACTTATATTATATATATTGGTAGCATCCATATCGCGATAAGTTTCTCCAAGCCAATCCACATTAGCATACAGATATGGATATTGACCACTACGAAATGCGTTCAATTCATCTTGTGTATAACGCGCTGTTAACCCGTCATTTGCCAATGCTTCATTCATGGCATTTGCATAAGAATAACTGTCTACAAACTTGGGCTTGCGTGCTTGCCAACCGAAACCATGATCATAAGTAAACTTGATTTCACGTGTATTATAAATACCACGTTTGGTAGTAATATTTACTACACCATTTATACCTTTATGCCCGTAAATTGCTACTGCAGCAGCATCTTTCAATATAGTGACAGTTTCTACCTCTTCAGGAGTGACATCTGTAATATCACGTTCAATACCGTCTACCAATATTAACGGATTATTAGTGGATAAACTTTGTAGACCACGAATAAAAAATGTAGGTTCGGCATCTGCATATCGTCCGCTACCTTGCAAAGTTGTCAACCCTGTACCATATCCAAAAAGCGAATTAGCTATATTTTTAGCACTACGCTTATTGAAATCTTCATTATATACGGTAGAAATTGATGAGGTAGATTCTTCCAGACGTTGAGCTTTATGATATCCGATTTCTACAACTTCATCGGAATATTTTGCCGGCTTACCGGAAGTTATGCTATCATTGAGTTCCTGTGCATACCCTTGCAGACTCAAAAAAGCAAGGAGTGCCGGAATAATTAATCTATTTTTTCTCATAATAATTAATTCAAATTGTAATTGAAGTATTCATTAGTTATTACCATCCGGGATTTTGAACAAGCCCGTATCCTTTATTAACTTCTGTTGACGGGAATGGAGAAAGATACCATTTAGGGTCAAATCCATTTGTCCACCAATAACGAGTTGGGTTATTCAATTCAAATTTTTCATATTCAAAATGGGTCGGATAAGCCATCTTCCCTTCATCGTTTCCACGCCAAGGCAAATCTCTTCGTACTCCGTTGTCATCCAAACGATAAATGAAAAGTCCATGCAATTGTTTTTCAAATATATCTGCTCGTTTATAGCGAATCAAGTCAAAGAAGCGTGCATCTTCCATACCTAGCTCACAAGCACGTTCACGAAGAAGTTCTTCGATAAAAGCATCCTTGTTACTTTGTAAATTTTTATCCGGATTACATTCTGCCAATCCTTTCATTCCTACACGTGCACGTACAATATCTACTTGAGCTATAGCTTTATCCATACTGCCTCGTGAACTTTGACACAATGCTTCCGCATAAATTAAATGCAGTTCAGCTATACGGATACAAGGCCAATGTACATATCTACGCAGCATATCGTTTCCCATTAAGAATTTGATAGGTGCATATCCCGTAGCAAATGAACCTGTTTGACTGGTAGGACCATTGCCGGCACTCTTTCCCCCCAACCACGATTCAAAACAATAACCTGACATATTTCCTGTGGTCCAATCCAAAGATTCTTGCTGACCGTTTACAATGATTTCTTCATACATACGCGGGTCACGGGTCAATTCTATATTTATCAGTCCGTCACTGGTTGTGCCCGTTCCTTTCAAAAACATTTCATCCAGTTTTCCTTCACTTTTGGCCTTATCCCAATCAAACGGCGTACCATCTTTCCAAGGGAACATTTCCATATATTCTTGTGTAGGACTGTAACCACGATGAATGCTCATAAGAGGATCTCCCCATTGGTGCCAATTATAATGACTTGATTTGAATGCATCAATATCAATTACACGTGTGTTTATCAATACTTCCGGGCTATCCAAATTAGCATAGCCTGCACGATATGCCAAACGATAATCTTCTGGACGAGTACCTTTCGCCTGCTGTAAACTATATCCACCTTTAGAAGCCAGTTCATTAAAGAATTGTTCACACGCTTCCAGACAGCGATCCCATAGTTCCGGTTTATAACCACCATACCAAATAGCAGGATTGCCTGTCGCTCCCGGGTAATAAGGCTGGTCGGAATTAAATAAAGGTGAGGCTGCAAATTGAAGAATACGACATTTATAAGCTAAAGCTGCCGCTCTAGTCCAACGTCCGGATTCAGATGCAGGTGTTTCTACAGTCCAAGGAAGTACAGCAGCAGCTTCATCCAGCAATTGTACCATATAATTCACTGTTTCTTCCACACTGTTACGAGGCATTTCATAGCTTGTATCCGTTCCACTGAATGTACCTTTAATTAAAGGAATGCCACCATAATGACGAAATACATCAAAATAACGGGAAGCAAGAATACATTTCGCCTGTGCCACCATAGAAGCTTTTTCATCTTCCCCTAGCCCCGGTACATTATCAATATTCTCAATCAACATCCATACTCCACGTACAGCTTCCCAGACATTATTTCTTAAATAATCAAATTTATCAGAACGTTTACCATAATTGGCAGTGTGAGTACCTTTATAATATGGTCCTGAGATTCCACATGACGGATAAGTGAAAACATACAAATCTGTTAAAGCTTCAGGCTTGCCTACATATTGATTGGAACTTTCCTGATTAGCCACATTCTTATATGGAAGCCCATAATATTGCATGCCATAAAGATTAGTCAGAAATTGTCGGGTATATTCAGCATTATTAAATACTGTATCTTTTGTAACCGACCCTCCCGGAGCCTTTTCCAAAAAAGAGTTGCCAAACTTAATCTCATCGACACATGAAGTAGCGATGACAGATGTCAGAGCCAGTCCTGAAGCAACATTAAAAATCCATTTATTATATTTTTTCATTTGATTGCATTATTAAGATTAAAAACCAAGTTTCAAACTCAATGAATATGTTTTTGTCAGCGGATAAGAGGGAGAATTACTAGCCTTTGATTCCGGATCACTCCAAAAATATGGAGTAAAGGTCAATAAATTATATCCACTTAACGCTAACTGCATAGTATTCAGTTTCAGTTTTTTCATAAACGGAAGATTGAAATTATAAGCAATTTGCAGATTTTTCAAACGAAGATACTTAGCATCTTTCTCCCACAAAGTTGATTCCGCATAGTTATTGGTATCGTTGATAAATGTCGCACGCGGATATTCCGCATTTGGATTCGGATTCTCTGGAGTCCATGTATGATCTAACATATATTCCAACAAACCTCCTTGATCTGAGTTTGTACGGTCTGTAAAAGGTTGGCGGAATACACTTGATATACTGCGGCTTACATTCCATGCGGCAGTCCATTGCATTGAAACATCAAATCCCTTCCAACTGAATCCCATATTAAGACCGGCCATGTATTCCGGATCATCTGTGAAACCAAATTGACGTGACATATCGTTAGAATCTATTTTACCATCGTTATTTAAATCGACATATACACAATCACCATTTTTTAAATCACTGACTAATTGTTCTGGCATATCCGTACCATATACTTCTTTGTAATGAGCAGGGGTTGTTTCCGAATTATAATATTCAAAGAATTTATATTGACTGCGTGAACCAAGACGACGTCCTTTTTGATACATATACTCTTCATTTTGCGGAGCTTCTTTTCTCTCTACCACCCGATTTTGATTGTACATCAAATTCAATCCTACGTTATACCTGAAATTGTCACCTATTTGATCATTCCATTTTAAAGTGATTTCCCAACCCCAGCTTCTCATTTCCCCAAGATTAGCCAATGGAGGAGTAAATCCTAATACAGAAGGAGCCGTACCGTCACTCAACATAATGTCTGTACGTTTTTCATGATAATAATCAAATGAAGTGCGTAAACGATCATTAAGGAAATTAGCATCTACACCCAAATTGGTTTTCAACGCTTTTTCCCATGTAATATCTTGGTTATTCTTTCCATTTTCATAAGCAGCAGGACTTACTGTGGAATTATTGATACCAAACAAAAAACCATGACCATCACGGTTAATTAAAGAAGAATTATTAACTACATAAGGATCAGACATATAGAGGAAACGTTGCTTGTTTCCGTCAAAACTATCATTACCAACTAGACCGATTGTATAACGAAATTTCAAGAAACTTACTACTGATTTTATAGGTTTCCAGAATTTTTCCTCACTAACAATCCAACCAAAAGAACCGGCCGGAAAAGTACCAAAGCGTTTGCCGGGTGCATAATTCTCGGAACCATTATATCCAATATTGAATTCTGCCATATAGCGGTTTTTCCAATCATAAGTTGCACGTCCCACTATACCAACCATCCCACGAGGAATATCAGAATATGCACTAGGATAATATATCTTAGACTGATTGTATAACAATAATGCTGAAACATGATGGTTACCGAATTCCCGGGCATAGTTTAAGGCTGCCTCCATATACCAATCACGTGATTTAGCCGGATCCTTATCTTCATATTTCAACTGAGAATTTTGTCCATATTTCTTATAAGCAATCGTACCATCTTCTTGTAATACAGGAGTATAAGTTGCAACACTAGCACTAGCCTGTGTATAAGATGTAAAACCACTATTGTATGATCCTTTAATATGGAATGACAATCCTTTAGTTATAAAATCCAGTTTTTGTTTTAATTGGACATCAGCATTTAAGGTGTTATTACTGGTTCGCATAAAACCTCCACCATAGTATCCCATGCCGCTACCACCAGTAAAAGGCATTCTCAAATCCGGATAGTCCGTACTTGCATTAACCAGTTTGCCATCGACAAGTCCCGGGCTAGAAAACGGAGTGGAATAATACATGTTTATTAACATCCCGGCACTACCCTGTCCAGTATAAGGTTTAGAAGCATTATTCACATTACCAGCAATATTCATTGATAATGTTGTCGTTTTGGTTACGTCAATATCTAGATTTGAACGGTAATTGAAACGATTATATTGATAAGACAGATTATAAGGCAAGTCAAATTCTTTAAATAAACCGCCTTGTGTATAAGCTCCTGCTGAAATAAAATAACGTACACGGTCTGTACCACCTGATATATTAACATTATGCTGTGTTTGAAGGGTCATATCTTTTAAACAATAGTCTACCCAATCCACACTTGGAAAACGAACGGGATCTGAACCATCTTTAAATTTCTGAATTATTTCATCCGAAAACGTAGGATTCAAACCATCACCAGTATTTATTTGGTTATAAAAAGTAGCATATTGATAAGAATTAGCCATTTTAATACTTTCGGTCGGGGCAATAATACTTGAGGAAGTCGTAAATGAAATCTTAGCCTTTCCTTCCTTACCTCTTTTAGTCGTAATTAAAACAACGCCATTTGCACCTCGTACACCAAAAACAGCCGTAGCAGAAGCATCTTTTAATATAGAAATACTTTCTATTTCATTAGGATCAATATCATTCATACTACGTTCCACACCGTCTACTTGAATAAGAGGAGCAGATTGATTCCATGTAGCTTGACCACGGACAAAAATATTCGCTGCATCACTCCCCGGTTCACCGGAATACTGTACGGTAGTCAAACCTGCCATTTGCCCTGATAACATATTAGAAATGGAGCCTGTTGGAGTTTTTGTCAATTCTTCACCTTTTACACTGGAAATAGCTCCAGTCACAGAAACCTTTTTCTGAACGCCATAAGCTACAACCTCTACTTCTCCTAACATTTGAGAATCATCATCCAAAACTATTTCAATGTTAGATTGTTTTACTTCTACAGTTTTGGAACTATATCCAATGAATGAAATCAATAACTTAGCTCCTTTAGGAACATCCAGCTTAAAAACTCCATCAATGTCGGTTATAGTACCTACTGTCTGACCTTGCACAACAACATTGGCACCAATAATAGGCTCTCCTAAATTATCTACGACCTTACCGGTCACTGATATTTTTTGTTGCTGAATAATATTGTTTGCAGCTACTGCCGACTGTCCTCCAAAGGAAAGGGGCAGAGGACCTGCAAACAGACTAAAGAGAAAAAGCCACCGAAATTTTAATCGATGTCCCAACAGACTTGAATTCTTTCTGTCTTTCATACTTTAATTATTAAGTTAAACAAAAGTTAGTTTTCTATTCTCTCAGGAGAAATAGGTCTCCTACCTGTGAAAAAGTGTTGCAAATATATGCGCGAATATTAAAAAAGCCAATGTAGGATTGTACAAAAGCATGGAATTTTCCGTCTTTTCAACTGAAAAATAGTACAAACTTCTGTGAACAATCTCAAAATGGATAGTTTCAAGAGCATTTTTGTTATACAAGAGTGCTTTTATTTCTGATTGTTACTTTAATATTGTATTGTAAAACGTATAAACTAAAATTTGAATATGGCTAATCTTTCAATAGTAATTGTACCTGCTAAAAAATTATCTAACGGTAGACATAGAGTCAGGATCGCAGTGGCTCATCGTTCACAAACGAGATATATTTCAACCCAATTCATTTTGGATTCTGCAAATCAAATGAAAAATGGACGAGTAGTAAAACATGAAAATGCAGCTAATATAAATGCTTGTTTGCGCAAGTTGATTAATGAATACGAAGAGATTCTTTCGTCTATTCATTATCAGTCGAATATTTCATGCACTGAATTGATACATGTTATAACTCGGGAACAACAAAAAAAAGGAATAACCTTTAATACGGTAGTGAAAGAATATCTTTCAATGATGGAAGCAGACGATCGTAAAAAATCACATAAATTATATAATATAGCTTGTGCAAAGTTCCTTAAACATATGAAAGGTGATTTTCCTTTGGTACAACTCAGTCCGACACATATACAAAGTTTCGCTGATGTAATGAAGGCTGAAGGATTAAAAGAAACTTCTATCAGAATTTACCTCACTTTAATAAAAGTAATATTGAACTATGCTAGGAAAATGAATTATGTAACTTATTTAGTTCATCCTTTTGTTTTATTTAAAATGCCAGTTAGTAATATCAGAGAACTAGATCTGTCCGTTGATGAATTAAAAAAAATACGTGATGTGAAATTATTCAAGTCTGTGCATATCATGGCTCGAGATATATTTATGTTAACTTATTATTTAGGTGGCATTAATCTAAGAGACCTAATGGAGTATGATTTCACTAAAGGGAACTGTATGAGATATATAAGACATAAAACCCGTAATAGCAAAAAAAATGAAAATGAAATAGCTTTCACTATCCAGCCAGAAGCACAGACAATTATTGAACGATATATTTCTGAAAATGGGAAATTAGTTTTTGGCAAATATGAATCTTATGAAAAAGTATATAGTTTGGTCTTTAGACATATAGGGAAGGTGACTGATCTGGCAGGCATAAATAGAAAGGTTTCATATTATTCTGCAAGAAAAACATTTGCACAACATGGTTATGATATAGGTATCGAAATAGAAAAAATAGAATATTGTATTGGTCATAGTATGAAAAATAATCGTCCTATATTTAATTATATACGAATAATGCAAGAGCACGCCGATAAAGTTTTTAGAGAAATCTTCGATCAATTGCTTAAATAGTCAATGTTATTATATATGCATAAATGTCTTTCATATCATGTAAATGTTATTATTGTATTACCTTAAAAAGTAAGTGTGGTTCATAAATCAAGCAAATGCACTTAGACAGCTGATAAAGTACACTTACTTTTTGGAGATATTTTTTAAGTTCAAGTCAGGATATAAACTACTCCATATAAATTTGAGAGCAAAGTAAAATATTTCATAAATACTAACTAAAAGAGTTTTTTTTCCAACAGTAATAAGAGCACTTTATATTCTCTATTATTGTATCATCTATATTATAAAATTCGATGAAATGGGCTTTTTTTGATACTTTCAACTTTATATATCAAGTTAACTTTTGTTTAACTTAATAATTAAAGTATGAAAGACAGAAAGAATTCAAGTCTGTTACGTCGTTTGGAGAAGTTCCAGCGGCTGTTCTTCGTTGCTTTGTTATCCGTATTGGCTGTAGGGGCCTTTGCACAGAGCAAAACCGTTTCGGGTACTGTCCTTGACAAAACAGGTGAGTCTGTAATCGGTGCCAGTGTGGTGGTGAAAGGTACTACCAATGGTACAATTACCGACTTTGATGGTAAGTTCACACTTCAGAATGTTCCTGATAATGGAACGATCCAAGTAAGTTTTGTGGGGTACAAGACCGTAGATATCCAAGTGAAAGGACAATCTACCGTTAAAATAATCTTGGAGGAGGATACCGAAACACTGGATGAAGTGGTAGTGGTTGGTTATGGTGTTCAGAAAAAAAGTGATGTGACTGGTGCTATGGCACGTGTGGGTGAAAAAGAACTGAAATCCATGCCTGTCAAAAATGCCCTCGAAGGTATGCAGGGAAAAACTGCCGGTGTGGATATTACTTCCAGCCAGCGTCCTGGTGAAGTAGGCGATATCAATATCCGTGGTGTACGCTCTATCAAAGCAGAACAAAGTCCGCTTTATGTAGTTGATGGTATGGTTATCCAAAATGGCGGTATTGAAAATATTAACCCTTCAGACATTGAGTCTATTGACATTTTAAAAGATGCTTCCGCTACCGCCATTTATGGTTCACGTGGTGCAAATGGTGTTATCTTGGTTACAACTAAAAAAGGTAAGGAAGGAAGAGTTACTCTAAACTATTCCGGATCTGTTACATTTGAAACGTTACACGATGTAACTGACATGATGTCGGCCAGCGAATGGTTGGATTATGCCCGTCTAGCAAAATACAACATGGGAGCATACGGTAACAGAGACGCTGCTTTTGCTCCAAGTTATGAAGCAGACCGTTTGGCTTTCGGTGGCGTAGCTGCTTCTTGGGCAAACATAGACCAAGCATGGTCAAACGGAAACTATGACCCATCGAAAGTAGGCTCATACAACTGGACTGACCATGGCAAACAAACCGGCATCACACACGAACATACATTGAGCGCATCAGGTGGTTCTGACAAATTCCAAGGTTACGCCTCATTCGGTTACCTGAATCAAAAAGGAACTCAGCCTGGACAAGCCTACGAACGCTATACACTAAAAGTGTCATTTGACGCTAATCCCGTAGAATTCTTTAAAATGGGAGCCTCTGTCAACGGTTCATATGCCGACCAGGATTATGGTTATAATTTCTCCAAATCAGTCACCGGTGCCGGAGACTTTTATGGAGCATTGCGCAGCATGCTCCCTTGGACAGTACCTTACGATGCCAACGGTGATTATATTCGCCTTCCAAATGGTGATATCAACATCATCAATCCCATTCGTGAATTGGATTACAATACTAACCAGCGTCGTACGTTCCGTGCCAATGCCAGCATGTATTCTCAGATAGATTTTGGCAAAATATGGGAACCGTTGGAAGGCTTGAGCTATCGCATCCAATTTGGTCCTGAATTCCAATTTTACACATTAGGTATTGCCAATGCAGCCGAAGGTATCAATGGTGACGGTAATAACAAAGCCCAGTACAAAAATGAACAAAAGCGTTCTTGGACATTGGATAACTTGATTTACTATAACAAGACAATCAAAGACCATAGCCTTGGTTTGACATTGATGCAGTCGGCTTCCAAATATCATTATGAAATGGGAGATATGACTGCTACCAACGTAGCTTCTTCTAAAGAATTATGGTACAATCTGCATTCGGCCGGAAGCTTGAGTGGTTTTGGTACCGGTTTAACTGAAAGCCAAATGACTTCTTACATGGCTCGTATGAACTATGGTTTCAAAGATCGCTATTTGCTGACTGCATCTGTTCGCTGGGACGGTAGTTCCGTACTAGCTCCCGGACACAAATGGGCAACATTCCCTTCTGCCGCTTTGGCATGGCGCATTGACCAAGAAGATTTTATGAAAGATATTAATTGGATTAGCCAATTAAAGCTTCGTTTGGGATTCGGTGTTACTGGTAATGCGGCTATTGACCCTTATTCTACTAAAGGAGCTATTCAGTCACTCTATTATCAATGGGGAAGTGAAAGCCCATCTATCGGCTATCTTCCGTCTGATGTTTCTGCAAAGAATCCTAGTAAAATGGCCAATAACGAACTGACCTGGGAAAAGACGACTCAATATAATGTCGGTATTGATTATGGCTTCTTAAACAATCGTATCAGCGGTAGCGTTGATGTGTACAAGACCAAAACCAAGGACTTGTTACTAGATATGACCATTCCTTCACTGACTGGATATGTTTCCACACTAGCTAATGTTGGAAAAACATCGGGTTGGGGTATTGATTTACAACTGAATGCTATTCCTGTGCAAACCAATGATTTTACCTGGAATACCACACTGACTTGGTCTATGGACCGCAGCCAAATTGATGCCTTGGCAAACGGAAACACAGAAGATGTAAACAACCGTTGGTTCGTAGGCGAAGAAATCGGAGTCTATTATGACTATGTATATGACGGTATCTGGAAGACCTCAGAAGCTGAGCAGGCAGCCCAATATGGTCGCAAGCCAGGACAAATCAAAGTGAAAGACTTAAACAATGACGGTTCTATCGACGCAACTAATGACCGTCAAATTGTTGGTAAAGAACGTCCTCGTTGGACAGGAGGATGGAATAACACTTTCAGCTATAAGAATTTGGAACTATCTTGCTTTATCATCACCCGTATGGGATTCGATGTGCCACAAGGTGCCGCTACATTGGATGGGCGCTACATGCAACGTAAGTTAGACTATTGGGTAGCCGGAAGCAACGAAGACGCAGTATACTATTCTCCAGGATCAAACGGCGAGGCAGCTGATACCTATAATTCTTCAATGAATTATCAGGACGGTTCTTACATCAAGGTACGTAATATTTCATTAGGTTACAATTTCACAAGCAAACAACTGAAAAATACAGGTTTGAGTAATTTAAAAGTATATGTACAGGCCATGAATCCTTTCTCTATTTATAAAGCATGCGACTGGTTAGATACAGATTTGCTGAACTATGATAACAATACTAAAACTTTCGGTTCAGCAACGACACTGAAAAGTTTCGTCGTTGGCTTAAATGTTGGATTTTAATATATAACGGATAAAAACAAATTATCGATATGAAATTGAATCACATATTATTTTCTGCTGCCGCATGTATGGCGTTAGGAAGTGCAGCATTGACTTCTTGCAGTGAGTCTTTTTTAGACGAGAACCAAATTAATGCATACGATACCGATTATTTCAAGACACAAGAAGGTATTGATGATTTGGTAAATGGCGCCTATCTAATGCTGAAAACCAAATTTAACTATCAATGGGGATACTTGGTTTATTGCGAAGGAACGGATGAGTTTACAGATGGCAACAATACAGCTGCACACTATAACCACTACGGACAATCACTAAATTCAGGTGAAACCACCGGAATCAAGCCCATTTGGGACAACTTGTATGGTACTATCGAACCGGCCAACTTGATTATAGCAAATGTACCGGCATTTTATAATCCACAGTCTCCTACTTATAATGCCCGTTTGGGAGAAGGATATTTCTTAAGAGGATATGGTTACTTTGAACTGGTGAAACAGTTTGGTGGAATTCCTCTGAAATTAACTCCTTCGACAGGAGTGGAAACCTATTTCACCCGCAATAGTGAAGAAGAAGTATATGCACAAATCATTGCCGACTTGGAGGAAGCCTACAAGTTATTGCCCGAAAAGCCGGAGCAAACTGGACGCATCACGAAGTCAGCAGCCGCCCACTTCCTAGCCAAGGCGCATTTATTCCGTGCTTCTGAACTGTATTCTAGCTGGAATACACAATACGTAGCCGCTGACCTAGATGCGGTAATTAAGTACGGACAGGAAGTGGTAAGTGCACACCCCTTATGCAATGACTTTGTAGAATTATGGGATTACACAGCACCTAACGGTGCTAACGAAACAGTATCGGAAGTAGTATTGGCAGCACAGTTCTCTAACGATGAATCCACCTGGGGACGATATGGTAACCAAATGCACTTATGCTTTCCTTCAGTTTATCAAGATATGAATGGAACGAACCGTGACATTTCCGGTGGCCGTGAATTCTGCTATGTAAGTGCGACCCAATATACCATGGATGTATTTGACCGTGTAAACGATTCACGTTTCTGGAAATCATTCATTACCACTTATGGATGTAATAATACCAAAGGTGCACCCGATTGGACTGAAGCTGATATCAGAAGCGGCAAAGCTCCTGTTGGTGTAAGTGCAGGAGACAAGCGTTTTACAGGAGGTGAACTGGGCATCAAGTATATTGTCAACAATCCGGGAGATACTCGTTACGAAGACTATGAATTTGGTGACAAAAATGTAAAAGTGACCAAGAACAATGTCATTGAGGCTCCTCACACGTTTGTCCGTTACTTCAAGGGAGAAACTCACAACTGGAATACTGACATTTCCAATCTGACTGGCAACTGGTATCAGGTGATTCCCCATAAGCGTTCAGTCGCTTTGTCTAAATATCGTGACGGATCACGTAATTCGATCGCTTCACAGTTTGGTACGCGTGATGCCATTATAGCCCGTTCCGCTGAAGATGTGTTAATGATAGCCGAAGCCTATATCCGTAAAGGTGAATCCTCTTATCCACAGGCTATTGAATGGATAAACAAACTCCGTACCCGTGCCGGGTATGCTGAAGGTGAAGACCGAAGTAAACACGTAGATGGCGGACAGTCTTACAAGAACAATTCATATTGTACAGGAAAAGGTGGAGGTTACTCGGCTGAAGGAGCTGTTTATTGGGAAATCAACACCTATTATGAGTCTAATAATATGGAAGGTCAGGAAACTACAGCTTCCACCAAATCAGTTATGACCTTGAACAGTGTGGAAGACGTGTACAATTCACAAGTAGACATCCCGATCTATGAAAAATTGGGTTGTGCTTCCAATGCAGAAAAGATGATGTGTTTTTTACTGAACGAACGTACCCGTGAACTTTGCGGTGAAATGTTACGTTGGGAAGATTTAGCCCGTACAAAGAGCCTGAATGACCGTTGGCATGCGTTTAACGATGGAGTAAGTCGTGGCTTGGGTGAATTCAATCCTCAGGTTCATTATTATCGTCCACTACCACAATCATTCTTGGACGGAATTACCAATGAAAACGGTGGAACATTAACTAATGAAGAAAAAAGTGCCATGCAGAATCCGGGATATTAAACCGTAATATATCACTGATAATATATGGACCTCTTCATCTATATGCTTTAGATTTAGAGGTCCATTATTGTTTTTCAGATAAGGATTATGCGCTTTTATGCCTATACCTTTAAAAATTAGTAACCTTTCGTTAGAAGTTCTCGTATAATATCATCTAAAATATAAACATAACTCGTCAAATAAAATCCAAAACTGGAATTGTACAGAAATTGGCAATTCTCCCTATTATAAAAGATATCCAAAGCACGCACCGGAGATATGTCAAGACATTCGGCTAATAACATAACAATGCGAGAAATCTTATTCCATAATAAAAGATCTTTCATCTCCTCCTTATTTTTATTATAGATTTATACACTCATCATATCCATGGCTGCTGGCCATTCCTGCTTTCCACGATGAAATCAAGCCATGATTTATCATATGAATTAAAAGAAAGCATACAATAACCAAAGTTCAAGGTAGCATCCCTATCAAAAGAATAGATATTCAGACAAAGAGAACTTTGATTCTTTTGCAGTTAACAAATAATATTCACCCATTCTTGAGTCTAATCTATCAATTGTATCATGTACTTTACACAAATGGCTTCACTATAGATGGAATCGATATCCGTGCATTGGAATATATACCCAGTTCCGATGGCATAGATATTGATTCGTCCAATGATATACTGATTACTTCCACCCGCATTGAGGCACATGATGATTGCATCTCCATCAAATCCGGACGAGACGAGGACGGACGCAGAGTAGGACGTCCCAGTGAAAACATTCTGATAGAAAACTGTCATTTTGCATACGGTCATGGTGGAGTGGCTATGGGCAGTGAAATATCAGGCGGCATACGCAATGTGACCATACGTTCCTGCCTGATGGATAACGAAAACTGGAGCCCCTTACGTTTTAAAAGTCAGCCCAGCCGCGGCGGAACTGTGGAAAATATCACTTTTGAAGATATTACCATCAAAGGAGCGCGCAGTATCTTTGATATCAATATGGAATGGCGTATGGTTCCTCCGCTTTCACCTGCACATTATCCGCTGACCTGTTTGCGCAATATCCATTTCAAGAATATAAATGGAGAAGCACAATCAGCAGGAACCATGTATGGTTTTAAAGAGGCTCCATTCGGAAATGATACATTCTTTTTTGAGAATTGCCATATCAAAGCTCAAAAAGGATTAAGCATCTCAAATGTGGCCAATGTTAATTTTAAAGGTTTGGAACTAGAGATAAAAGAAGGAGAAAAGATTTATGAACGGTCTGCAAATAAAGACAAATAACCCAATAAGAACACTGTTAAATAAAAAATACACTCGAAATGCGTACACATGCATAATATTCAAGGAAGATGTACACATTTCCATTGTAGGAAATCCCAGACCATCCTATTTTTGCGCTACCATTAAAACACTAAAACAACATGATGAAGAAAAAATTAATACTATCATTCTTTTTTGTTGCATTAGGTTTTGGAGTTGTAAAAGCACAAGACTTGCCGGACAAAAAAGAAACGTTGAAAACTGTTACAAAAGTCAATGATTACTTCATGAAGAAGTATGCCGATTATCGTACTCCTTCTTTTGTAAAAAATGTAACCCGTCCCAGTAATATCTGGACACGCGGAGTATATTATGAAGGATTAATGGCTCTTTACTCCGTCTATCCACGCGATGACTATTATAAATACGCTGTCGATTGGTCAAATTACCACGAATGGGGATTCCGCAACGGTACCACCACTCGCAATGCTGATGATTACTGTGCCAGCCAGACTTACATTGATTTATATAACATTTGTCCCGATCCGGAAAGAATCCGTAAGGTCAAAGCCAATATAGATATGCTGGTCAACACTCCTCAAGTAAATGATTGGTGGTGGATTGACGCCATCCAAATGGGAATGCCTGTATTTGCCAAACTGGGAAAATTGACCGGAAAACAAAAATATTTCGACAAAATGTGGGATATGTATGAATATACCCGTAACAAACATGGTGAGAATGGCATGTACAACCAAAAAGAAGGTTTGTGGTGGAGAGACCAAGACTTTGATCCCCCTTACAAAGAACCTAACGGTAAGAATTGCTATTGGAGTCGTGGTAATGGATGGGTATATGCAGCACTGGTACGTGTATTGGATGAAATTCCTACTGATGAAAAACATCGCGCCGACTATATCAATGACTTCCTGACCATGAGTAAAGCTATCAAAAATTGCCAACGTACTGATGGTTTTTGGAATGTAAGTATGCATGACGAATCAAACTTCGGAGGTAAAGAAACCAGTGGCACCGCTTTATTTGTATATGGCATGGCATGGGGGGTACGTAACGGACTGTTGGACAGAAAAGAATACCTGCCAGTCTTGTTGAAAGCATGGAATGCTATGGTGAAGGATGCCGTTCACCCTAACGGCTTCCTAGGACTTGTACAAGGAACCGGAAAAGAACCGAAAGACAGTCAACCTGTCACATACGATAAAGTACCCGATTTTGAAGATTTTGGAGTAGGGTGTTTCCTGCTCGCCGGAAGTGAGGTTTACAAATTAAATTAATAATATGATTGGTTAGTGAATCGATTTTTCATAGACTATGATTTAAAGGTTAGATTTAGGTTAAGTAAAAAGGAGCGACTGTGAAGCCGCTCCTTTTTGTTCTATCAATCATACGTTTTCAATCAGTAATAGAAAATACCAATACTCCTGCTGTAGGAATCACCGGCTCTCCTATCAGCACTTTGGCTCCCGAAGGAAGTACGAACTTATAAGGTTTATCTGTATAATTCAGTACAATCCCCATACCATTGCGGTACTCTAAAGTAACACCGTATGGTAAATCCATCACAGGAATATTCAATTGCGCATATAGTTTCTTCAAAATATCTTTCTCCAATAATCCGTCCGTACTATCCACTCCCACGTAAGTAACAGTACCTTTTCCCAACTTACGAGTAGTGACTGCCGGTTTTCCTTCATAAAATTCCTGTGTATAAGTAGCCCATACTTGTGAATCCTTACCCGGTTTCAATATCTCTCCCCAAGTATTCCACGTATATTCTTTTCCATCCATCCGTAATTTGCCCGGTTCTTCAGGAAGTAATAAATCATAAAACTCCATTTCATTACCGGTCAGTTCATTTATCATGGAACCGAAAGGAGCTTCGGGTAAACGTCCATGGCGGTCTTTTTGGGCTGTACGGCAAGTTAAGACCAAATTACCACCCTTCTTTACATAATCAGTCCATCTGTCTACCAATGCCTTGTCAGCCAATTGATAAGCCGGAGCTATGATCACAGGATAAGAGGAGAACTCCTTGCTTTCACTGATAAAATCTACGGGCGCGCCAAAAGATTTCAACGTGCGATAATATTTCTCAATATGCCCTAATGTATTCCATGTACGATTTTGCTTCTGGCGCTCAATGCTCCATGAATTTTCATGATTAAAAAGAATGGCAGTACGACGCGCCAAATAATCGGCCGGTTTCACCTCACGAGCAGCAACCTGTCCCCGCAGCTGTCTGATTTCTTTCATGAACTGCTCATATTCACGTCCACCGGGAGTTACCGTTGTTCCGTCTGTACCTACAATGCCGTAGTGATATTGTTCCGTGCCATACAGAGGCTGGCGATAACGATAAGTACAGATAAAGTCGCCTCCACCGGCAAATACGCTCCACATCCATAAACGGATAGCTCCGGGCAGCGGTTGAGGATTGATACTCCCCCAATTCACCTGCCCTGGCTGAAGTTCCATTACTCCATAAGTGCCTTGTATGGGTCTGAAAAAGTCATTGGCAAAAGCAATACGCAACGGATTTCCCACTCGATATCCGCGACGACCGATCCCTTCATTGTCTCCATACACCATATAGCGAGTATAACTTTGAAAATCAAGTGCAGGGCTGCCACCTATATGTCCTTCCTCATAATTAGGAATATAGTTAGTAGTCACCCATTGGTTCTTTGCATATTTTTTAATCAACAAACATTGTTCATTCAAAAAGTCGTTTGTCTGACTGGCAGCAAAACGGCGGTAATCCAAAATCTGATGATGATTCATAAACATCTGGGCAGTTTTAGGAAGAGTTATTTCATCAAAAGAAGAATAAACCTCACTCCAAAAAGCCGTTCCCCAGGCATCATTCAATGCTTTAATGTCATGATGATATTTTTCACGTAAAAAATCCCGGAAAGCCAGTTCGGCTTTCGGATTATAATCAAATTGTACGGCCGGCTCATTATCGAGCTGCCAGCCGATTATTCTGGAATCATTTCCATAATGCTGAGCTAACTTCTCTATCATTTTATAAGCCAGTTCTCTATAAACGGGAGAAGCAAAAGAAGCATGTTGACGTGCTCCGTGATCAAGCACGGTACCATTTTCATTTTTAATCAAAATTTCAGGGTATTTACGGCTCAGCCATACCGGTGGAGTTGCCGTAGAAGTACACATAATGACTTTCAAATCATATTTGGCAGCCAAAGCCACCGCTTTATCCAACCAGGCAAAATCATATTTTCCCTCTTCCGGTTCCAATTGCGCCCAAGCAAATTCCGCGAAATGGGTGAATTCAAAACCCAAATCATGCATCTGTTTAAAATCTCTCTCCCATTGACTCTCATCCCAATGCTCAGGATAATAATAAGCACCGGTCAAGGTCAAATCCTTGTCTTTAAACCAAGGCTGTTGTGCAAAAAGTCCTCCGGCCAAAGAACAAGCCAAAAGAACGGTCACAAATCGTTTTTTCATGATAAAATAGTAATTTAATAGATTTTCCATTCCCATAATCCGGCTGCACCTTTATCTATGTGCAAACGCAAATAACGTACTTTATCTCCCACCGTCACCACATGAGGTGAACATGCCTTCACCTCTTTTACTCCGGCACAAGGTTGCCAATTAGTACCATCATTGGATTTTTCGAGATGCCAGGCATGGCCTTCAGCAGGGTGTACAAAGGCAAATTGACACTCCGTTACCTGCATGGCTTCACCCAAATCCACCATCAGCCAAGGATGATCATCATTTGTTTCTGCCATCCAGCGTGTTCCATTAGACCGGTCGCCTGCATTTCCAGGGTGATATATATGTGTGCGTTCCACCTTGACAAGCGAAGTTTTATCAGCCAAAGGACAATTAGGCTGAGTTTCTATTTCAACCTTAGAAGTACGGGGAGAACGTACGCTGGATGCACTGAAAGAAGCTTTCAGCGCCTTATTTTCGCGCTGTTCCTGACTGACAGCCAAGTAACCAACTCCCTTTTCATCAGGAACAAGTGTCTTTATAGTGCCATCCTCATTAAATTCCATCCGATTGGCATATACTTGGCGGGTAGTTCCTCCGTCACCGTACTCCAGATATACGAAAATATAATCGTCTGTTTCTTCATTATAAAATACATTCCCATGCCCCGGCCCCCAAACATTATCGGCAATGGATGAAAAAAGAAAAATATCATTGCCTTCGGGCTTTTCAAAGCCCGACAAAGGGGACTGCCGGCTCATCATGTAAGCATTTACATAATTCTGATTCCCTCTCAAAGTATAGATGTAATAATAAATACCTTTACGTTTAAACATAACCGGCCCTTCCGAATACCCTTGACGAGCCGTACTCATCACAACAGTATCACCGGTTAAATGCTGCCAATCGTCAGTCATACGGGCAGCCATCCGGCGGCGCCAGAATAAATAAGCAGTTCCATCATCATCCACAAAAGGTTCCCCATCTATATCCGGAGCAATACAAGATTGATCAAACCCATCCAAAGAATGAGAAGACATAGAATTACGTCCGGCAAAAAGGAAAGGACCTTCGGGACGGTCGGACTTCAGCACATAGGTACGTGCATTCTCATCCGGTTTTACAAAAGTGGTATAAAGATAATATTCACCATTCTTCTCCACTACTCTGCCGGGTGCCCAATAACGAAAATATCCCGTCTTTTTCTCTCCTTTGGCATTGACATATTCATGTCCTTTATGCCAATCGAATCCCACAATATGTGATCCGTCAAAACTCCAGTTTACAAAATCTTTAGATTTCCATACCACAGGAGTCCCTGCTTGTGACAATCCTTTATCAATATCAGTAGTACCATAAAGATAATAAGTATCACCAAATTTGGATAAAGAAGGATCAGCGATATTATCCGGAATAAGAGGATTGAAGTGATGGATACGAAGCAATTTATCAAGTACAGCCTTCTCTACGGTAAAAGCAGTTCCGTGACGGGTTCCCCGAGGAAAAGATACACGGTCGGACACATCTTCCCATGTCTTTCCATGATCACGACTGCAAACAGCTCCATATTGATGATTACGGTATTTATCAAAATAGACATAAAGAGCATCATCTACAAAAAGTGGCGCAGGTCCCTCACACCAATAATTTCCTGTAATGGAAGGAGAAACGGTAGTAGGAAATCCATCCTCTATCCGTGTTGTCCGTGTTATTCTCAAATTCTTCTCTGCCGGCAACGAGTTTTCATTCTTCACCACCATAATCAAGTCTTTCATCACCGGATCGCGTACAATAGCTGCATCAATCACACTGAAATCGGGATTAAAGAACAGTTTGGTTTCAGAAAATGTATTAAAATCCTTCGTCGTAACATAGTAAATACGATGGTTCAGCCCTTTCTCACTCTCAATGACCGGCACTTCCTTGTGACGTCCGGGAATGGTCGTTGCCCAAAAAATATAATAAGTTTGCGAAGGTTCATCATAAAACAATTCAGGTGCCCAGCAATTATGTGCAGCAGGCTCATGCATCATTACCGGAATAGAACGCTGCTCACTCCAATGGATTAAATCGGGAGAAGAGGCGTAACCTATAATCCGGTCTGTCCAACTGGAAGTCCACACCATGTGAAAAGTTCCGTCCGGCGCCTGACAAATACTAGGGTCACGCATCAGACGATCCTTCCCGACCGTAGGTATCAAGAAAGATTTTCCATGATTCAGAGGAGTCCATGTCAGCCCATCCAAACTATAAGCCAAATGAAGACCGTCCCGACTGTCATTAATGAAATAAGAGAACAAATAAGCCGTATCACCGGCAAATAATCCGGCAACCGTTCCTAACAAGCAGAACAAACTGAATAATCGTTTTTTCATGTATACAATGATTTAATTGTGAGTATACAAAGATAAAAAGAGATTTGGACTTTTTTCTGCACATACAAGGCATATCCATGTAAAATCGTACAAATATATCGCACATTACCCCTATTTTATACGAATTTCCATCTATATGTACTTCTTTCTATTTACATGCAGATGAAAAGGCCTTAATTTAGCAACATCAAATTCAAAGTAAAAAGATACTATGAAAAAAACGTTATTGACAATCTGCCTAGTATGGATGTGCTTCTCGTTAAGCGCACAAAAAATTATTGACTTATCCGGAAAATGGTCATTCAGTATAGACCGTCAGGATAATGGAGAAAAGGAAAAATGGTTCAGCCACACTTTGAATGACTTCATCAACCTGCCCGGTTCCATGCCCGAGAAACTGAAAGGTGATGAGGTTACCGCAAAGACCCAATGGACAGGCAGTCTCTATGACAGTTCCTACTATTATAATCCATACATGGAAAAATACCGTAAAGAAGGTAATATTAAATTTCCATTCTTTCTGACTCCCGACAAACATTATGTAGGAGCTGCTTGGTATCAGAAAGAGGTGAATATACCTGCCGACTGGAAAGGTGAACGTATTTTGTTGTTCCTGGAACGTCCCCATATAGAAACAACCGTATGGGTGAACGGACAAAAGACAGGAATGCAGAATAGTCTTTGTGTTCCCCATCAATATGATATAACCCGTTATGTCCGTCCCGGAAAATGTACTATCACCATCCGGGTGGATAATCGTATCAAAGAAATCAATGTCGGACCGGATTCGCACAGCATAACCGACCAGACCCAAGGAAACTGGAACGGCATTGTAGGACGCATCTGTCTGCAAACGACTCCGAAAACATATTTCGATGATATTCAAATATATCCGGAACCGGAACAAAAACTGGCACGTGTCAAAGTCGTCATCAAAGGTACAGGCACTGCAAAAGTAAAATTATCAGCAGAGAGCTTCAATACGGATAAAAAGCATATAGTTCCCGCCATACAACAAGAAATCAAACTTAACAAAGGAGTGACGGAAACAGAAATGGTATTACCTATGGGGAATGATATGCTGCTATGGGATGAATTTCATCCGGCCCTGTACAAACTGAAAGCAGAAGTCACCAATGGGAAAAAAACTGAGATAAAGGAAATACAATTCGGTATACGCCGATTTGAAATCAAAGGTAAATGGTTTTATGTAAACGGGCGCAAAACCCAGCTTCGCGGAACAGTTGAAAACTGTGACTTCCCGTTGACCGGTTACGCTCCGATGGATGTAGAAAGTTGGGAACGGGTATTCCGTATCTGTCGCAGTTATGGACTGAATCACATGCGTTTCCATTCATTCTGTCCTCCCGAAGCCGCTTTTATGGCTGCCGACCGGGTAGGATTCTATCTGCAACCCGAAGGTCCGAGCTGGCCCAATCATGGTCCCAAATTAGGTTTGGGACAACCTATTGACAAATATCTGATGGACGAAACCATCGCATTAACCAAAGAATATGGCAACTATGCCTCCTATTGCATGTTGGCATGCGGAAACGAACCTAGCGGACGCTGGGTAGAATGGGTGACCAAGTTCGTAGAATATTGGGAAAAGAAGGATCCCAGACATGTATATACCGGAGCATCGGTAGGCAACGGATGGCAATGGCAACCTCGCAACCAATATCATGTAAAGGCTGGGGCACGTGGCCTGACCTGGTCCAAGAAACAACCGTCCACCCAAGACGACTATCGTTTCCAAAATCATCTTGACACCGTGAGACAGCCCTACGTATCCCATGAAACAGGTCAATGGTGCGCTTTCCCCAATTTCAATGAAATACGTAAATATACAGGCGTCAATAAAGCCAAGAACTTCGAGATTTTCAAAGACATTCTGGCTGACAACCACATGAGCGACCAAGCCCATCTATTTATGATGGCCAGCGGAAAGTTGCAAGCCCTTTGTTACAAATATGAAATAGAAAAGACACTCCGCACGCCCGATTATGCCGGTTTCCAATTATTGGCACTGAACGATTATTCGGGTCAGGGAACTGCACTGGTAGGTGTTCTCGATGTTTTCTTTGAAGAAAAAGGATATATCAACTCCGCAGAATGGAGACGTTTCTGCTCACCTACAGTTCCACTGATGCGTACAGATAAATTTGTATATAATAACAAGGAAATTTTAAAGGCGGATATTGAAATCGCTCATTTTGGTGCCGAGGCATTAAAACAAGCAGAAATTGTATATACGTTAAAAGACGAATATGGCAAAGTATATGCGCAAGGCACATTGGCAACACAAGACATTCCTGTCGGAAATTTAAATCGCACAGGTAGCCTTGAGTTTCCGCTTACTGACATCCAAGAGGCTAAAAAGCTGAATCTGGAAATACGCATTATGGGAACAGAAGCTGTAAATGACTGGAATTTCTGGGTTTATCCCGCTCAAGTGACAATAGCCGAAGGAAAAGTATACACTACCGACACCTTGGATTCGAAAGCCCTGGAAATTCTTCAGAATGGTGGAAATGTGCTTATTACAGCTGCGGGCAAAGTGAGTTATGGTAAAGAAGTGGTCCAGCAATTCACTCCTGTATTCTGGAACACCTCCTGGTTCAAAATGCGTCCTCCTCATACCACAGGTATCTTAGTGAACCCCAAACACCCGTTATTCCGTCAGTTTCCGACAGAATATCACAGCAATCTGCAATGGTGGGAACTGCTGAATCGTGCTCAAGTGATGCAATTCACCCACTTTCCACCCGCTTTCCAACCTACGGTTCAAAGCATCGACACTTGGTTTATAAGCCGCAAGATAGGTATGTTATTCGAAGCCAATGTATTAAATGGGAAAGTGCTCATGACAAGTATGGACATTACCTCCCAGCCAGAGAAACGCATTGTAGCCCGTCAGATGCATAAAGCCATTTTGGATTATATGAATTCGGACCAGTTCCGTCCGCAATTTACTGTAACGCCTCAACAAATCAGTGAGTTGTTCACAAAAACAGCCGGTGATATCAAATCTTATACCAATGACTCTCCGGATGAACTAAAACCGAAAATCAATTAATAACAATCTATATCAATCATGAAACAGATAGCCCTATTAGCTCTTGGACTTTTAGCGACATTAGGAGTCGAAGCACAAACTTACAAATTCGATTTTACCACAGGTAAAAAGACGAAAGACGGTTATACCAAAATAACTCCCGCCGACAGATACTCGGAGGAAAAGGGATACGGATATGACAGACAGCCCTCTCCGGAAGGTAAAAGTACAGCTCCATTCTTTTTCTCTGTTACGGTTCCCGATGGAAACTACCATGTCACAGCCGTGATAGGAAACAAACGCGCTGCCGGAGAAACAACAGTGCGAGGAGAATCACGCCGCCTTTTCTTCGAAAATGTGAAGACAAAAAAAGGGGAGTTAAAATCTTGTACATTCGTGATCAACAAGCGCAACACACATATTTCGGAAAAAGAAAATGTGCGCATCAAACCGCGTGAACGCCAAAAATTGAACTGGGATGACAAACTAACTTTGGAATTCAACGGGGATGCACCCCAATTGTCCGAACTGATTATTGAGAAAATAAATAATGTACCCACCGTATTCCTATGCGGTAACTCCACGGTAGTAGACCAGGACAATGAACCTTGGGCAAGCTGGGGACAAATGATTCCCCGCTTCTTCAATGACAGCATTTGTTTTGCCAATTATGCAGAATCCGGCGAAAGCGCCAATACTTTTATCGGTGCAGGACGACTGAAAAAGGCATTGACACAAATGAAACCCGGAGATTATATTTTTATGGAATTCGGTCACAACGACCAAAAGCAAAAAGGTCCCGGTAAAGGAGCTTATTATTCATTTATGACCAGCTTGAAAACATTCATTGATGAGGCAAGGGCACGAGGAGCCTATCCTGTACTGGTAACCCCGACACAACGCCGCAGTTTCGATGAAAACGGGAAAATCAGAGATACTCACGAAGATTATCCCGAAGCAATGCGCTGGTTGGCTGCCAAAGAAAACGTTCCTTTGATCGATCTCAACGAAATGACCCGTACCCTCTATGAAGCAATGGGAGTGGAACCTTCCAAAAAGGCATTCGTACATTATCCTGCCGGAACCTATCCGGGACAAAACAGGGTATTGGCAGATAATACCCACTTCAATCCTTACGGAGCTTATCAAATCTCCAAATGTATCATTGAAGGGATAAAGAAAGCGGGATTACCTATCTCTAACTATTTACGCAGCGACTATTCCGGTTACAACCCTGCACATCCGGATGCTTTGGACAGTTTCAAATGGAATGACAGCCCGTTTACAGAAATTGAAAAGCCGGACGGCAATTAATTTAAAAGTAGGAACAAATGAACAACAAAACATTATTATTAACCCTATCATTTACCTTAGGTACCCTCTTTACCAATGCCCAATCCCTCCCCGGATTCCAATGGGGAGAAGGGATGGGAACTCCTGACCTTTCGTGGACTGCCCAAGTAGGAGCCAAAACCTATCCGAAGGGAAAAATATTCCAAGCAGCCGATTACGGATTGAAAAATGACAGCACCCGGTTAAGCACTGCCGCCCTGCAGAAAGCCATTGACGAATGCCACCGTTCCGGAGGGGGAACAGTGGAAGTAGCCCCGGGATACTACCGGATTGGTGCCATCTACCTGAAAAGTAATGTAAACCTCCACCTCAACCAAGGTACGACGCTGATAGCCAGCGAGGATATTGATTTATACCCCGAAATGCGCTCCCGCGTGGCAGGTATCGAAATGGTATGGCCATCGGCAGTCATCAATATTCTGGATGCGGAAAACGCAGCTATCAGCGGAGCAGGTACGTTGGATTGCCGTGGAAAAATATTCTGGGATAAATATTGGACCATGCGGAAGGATTACGAGAAACGCAAACTGCGGTGGATCGTGGACTACGACTGTAAACGCGTAAGAGGTATGCTCATCTCGAACAGCCGCCATATAACACTAAAAGACTTTACCTTGATGCGTACCGGATTTTGGGGTTGCCAAGTGCTGTATTCCGACCAATGTACCTTGAACGGACTGAAAATCAATAATAACGTAGGGGGGCATGGTCCCAGTACGGATGGTATTGACATTGACTCCAGCACCAATATCCTGATTGAAAACTGCGAAGTAGATTGCAACGATGACAATATCTGTCTGAAAGCCGGACGGGATGCCGACGGCCTGCGCGTAAACCGCCCCACTGAAAATATCATTGTTCGTGGATGCATTGCACGTAAAGGTGCGGGACTGATTACCTGCGGCAGCGAAACTTCAGGCTGCATCCGAAATGTATTGGGATATAACCTCCAAGCATACGGAACCTCTTCCACCCTCCGTCTGAAATCTGCCATGAACCGCGGTGGAACCGTAGAAAATATCTACATGACCCAAGTGACAGCAGACCATGTCCGCCATGTACTGGCAGCGGACCTGAACTGGAACCCCAGCTATAGTTATTCTACCTTACCGGCTGAATATGAAGGTAAGGAAATTCCCGAACATTGGAAGGTTATGCTGACTCCTGTCACACCTAAAGAAAAAGGGTATCCGCATTTCCGTAATGTATGGCTCAGCGATGTAAAAGCTACTAATGTGCAAACCTTTATCACCGCTGCCGGCTGGAATGAGGAACTGCCTTTGCAGAATTTCCATATTTCCGGCATAAAAGCCAAGGTAAATAAAGCAGGAAGCATTATCTTTACCGAAGACTTCCACCTGGAAGATGTCCGGTTACAAGTAGAAGACGGCAGTCGTGTGGAAGAAAAAAACAATAAGAACGCACAAATCAATATCAGCTATGAAAACAACATGGAATTATAGCCGGCGGCTACTTCCGTTCTTTCTCTGTATGCTGTTGTCTGTCTTTGGCAACAACGCCCAGACTCTTCCCTTCCGTTTATCCAAAGGTGCGGGAACTTTCCGTCTGGGAGTGGTTTGCGGCAATGAAAGTTGCTGGCTGGACCAATGCAGTGTCAAGAAAAAGGGACAGGCTTATACCATTAAAGATAAATTATGGAAAGAAGGTGAAATAAAGCTGATTGTATGTCCATTGACGAATAGTAATGGTTTTATCATGGAGGTTTCGGGTGAGCGATTACCCGAAGAGCTCAAACTTTGCTGGGCTTTCGGTGCATGCGACGGTGCAGACGACTCTGCCGTAACAGACAACAGTATTCCGGTAGCCTCCTGCTTCCATAATGTATTCAGTATAGAAGGAAACGCTTTTACCACCTATTATGGTGAAAGCATGAAACTGAGAACGGTTCATGGGGTATCTCCCATCGGTTCCGATATTCGTCTGTCCGACGGACATAAACAAGCATCCCCGCTTGCTTTATTCAACTCCGGTAAAAAGACAGATGCCCCCGTCATCTCTGCCCTATGCCCGTGGAAACCGCAAGAAAAGCTCTACTTCTGTTTCTACCAACGAGGCGATTATAATTATTTCATGCTACCCGGACTATTCGGGAAAGAACATAAAACCCGATCAAAATGAAACGATTGTATCCATACCTGTTCTTCCTTTTCCTATGCCTGTCTGCCCAGGCACAGGAATTCAAGGTGTACCAATTTCCGGCAGATAAGGTTCCTGCCATAGATGGCAATACCCACGACTGGGATTGCGTTCCGGCTGATTATAAGATAACGGAAGCAGCTTTAAAGGAAGACGAGGGAAAACATGCACAGCCGGACACTACCACATTGAAAGTCAGTGTCAAAGTAGGTTGGTGTGCAGAAACTCAGAAGTTGTATTTTCTATATGAAGCATACGATAATTATTGGCGGTTCAGTGAGAACTCCTTGAACACGGATATTTTTGAAGTAGTGGTGGATGGCGATTGTTCAGGGGGGCCGTTCATCGACCGTTTTCATCCCACAGCTCCCAAAGATGTGTGGCAGGCTTGGTTCAAATTTCACGGATGCCATGCCCAGAACTATCACATCTTCACCCCGGCTCACGGCAATGACTGGTGTATGTTATGGGGTCCTCAGGTATGGCTGAAACAAAAGCCATACGCTGATTATGCCTATCAGTACTCTTTCAAGGAGGGAGAAGCGGGTAAGCTGGTATTGGAATTCTATATCACCCCCTTTGACCATGCGGATGCCGACGGTCCCGAACTATCTCGCCCTACTTTATTAAAGGAAGGAAATGAAATCGGACTATGCTGGGCGGTGATTGACTGGGATGCCCACCCTGCCTCTAAAGACGGATTCTGGAATTTATCCGATGAGCATACCATGTATGGCAATGCATCTTATTTACGCAAATTCAAACTAATGCCCATTCAGTAAAAGCAAAGACAGACCATGAAACAACTCATACTCTTCCTTTTATGCCTCAGCACATGGACAGCACAGGCAAAGATCTATAATGTAAAAGATTACGGAGCGAAAGCCGACGGTACTACCATTGATAGCCCCGCCATAAACCGGGCCATTGAGGAAGCTGCCTCCCAGGGGGGAGGAACCGTTTATTTCCCTGCGGGAGAATACGCCTGCTATTCCATACGTTTGGCCAGCCATATACATCTGTATATAGAACAAGGAGCACGGATTGTCGGCGCCTTTCCATCAGCAACGGAAGGCTATGACCCGGCAGAACCAAATGAACACACCCAATTCCAGGATTTCGGACACAGTCATTGGAAGAACTCACTTATTTGGGGAATCGGTCTGGAAGACATCACCATCAGCGGACCGGGACTGATTTATGGCAAAGGACTCACCCGTGAGGAAAGCCGCCTGCCCGGTGTAGGCAATAAAGCCATCAGCTTGAAACTCTGCAAGAACGTGACATTGAAAGACTTCTCTTTGTTGCATTGCGGTCATTTCGGCCTGCTGGCTACAGGAGTAGACAATCTGAGCATTCTGAACGTGAAAGTAGATACCAACCGGGACGGTTTTGACATAGACTGCTGCAAAAATGTCCGCATCAGTCATTGCACCGTCAACGCTCCCTGGGATGACGCTATCGTGCTTAAAGCGTCCTACGGATTAGGCTATTTCAAGGATACGGAAAATGTAACCATCTCCGATTGTTTTGTCAGCGGATACGACCGTGGCAGTGTATTGGATTGCACTTGGCAAAGGGACGAGCCCCAAGCGCCGGATCACGGATTTGTAACGGGACGCATTAAATTAGGAACGGAATCCAGCGGCGGTTTCAAAAACATAGCCATCACCAACTGCATCTTCGAGCGTTGTCGCGGACTTGCCCTGGAAACAGTGGACGGTGGCAAACTGGAAGATATCGTCATCAGTAACATCACGATGCGCGATATTGTCAACGCCCCCATCTTCCTGCGGTTAGGAGCCCGGATGCGCAGCCCGCAAGGAACACCCGTGGGCACAATGAAACGCATCCTCATCAGCCACGTCAATGTATTTAATGCCGACTCGCGCTACTCCTCCATTATCAGCGGAATACCGGGAGCCCTTATTGAAGATGTGACACTGAGCGATATTCATATCTATCACCAAGGAGGATATACAGAAGCCGACGGACTTCTGACTCCTCCCGAACAAGAGAAAGTATATCCTGAACCGTGGATGTTCGGAACGATTCCCGCCAAAGGTTTCTACATCCGCCACGCACGCAACATCACCTTGGACAATGTAAATTTCCATTACGAGAAAGCGGACGGACGTCCCTTGTTTGTCACGGATGATGCCAGTGATATCAGATACAGGAACATCACAGTGGATGGAAAAGAGTTCAATACAGCCAACTAATAAAAAACAAAATAGAATGAAGAGAAAATATTTATTTTTCAGCCTGTTGCTGGCCGGAAGCTGCCTTTACGCACAAGAATGGCCGGCAGTGCGACCCGAAGCTCGCCCCGCCACCCGCTGGTGGTGGCTGGGAAGTGCTGTCGATGCAACCAATCTGACCTACAATCTGGAAGAATATGCCAAAGCCGGACTGGGAGGTGTTGAAATCACTCCTATTTATGGTGTTCAAGGCAACGATAAGAATAACCTTCCTTTCCTCAGCCCGCAATGGATGAATATGTTGCAACATACTGAAGCTGAAGGAAAACGTATCGGTATTGAAGTAGATATGAACACCGGTACCGGATGGCCCTTCGGCGGTCCTCACGTGAGTATGACAGATGCTGCTACCAAAGCTATTTTTCAATCCTATCAAGTAGAGGGTGGAAAAGAAATTACGCTAGATTTGAAAGTAGAAGAAGAAAAACAACGCCCTGTAGCCACTTTAAGCCGGGTTATGGCCTATAATGCGGACAATAAGCAATGTCTTAACCTCACTTCCAAAGCGAAGAACGGACAATTACAATGGAAAGCTCCGGCAGGACATTGGAATATCATCACCTTATATATAGGCAAGACTTTCCAAAAAGTGAAACGTGCTGCTCCCGGTGGAGAAGGCTATGTGATGAACCACTTGGATAAAGGAGCCGTAAAACGCTATTTTGCCAACTTTGACAAAGCCTTTAAAGAAAACAAGACCAATTTTCCACATACTTTTTTCAATGACTCTTACGAAGTATATGGTGCTGACTGGACTCCTGATTTTCTGGAACAATTCGCCCGCCGTCGCGGCTATAAACTGGAAGAACACTTCCCTGAATTTATAGCTCAGGACCGTAATGAAACCACCGCCCGCATAGTCAGTGACTATCGCGAAACCATCTCCGATTTATTGATTGAGAATTTCAGTACCCAATGGACTAACTGGGCACACGGTCACGGCAGCATCACCCGTAACCAGGCACATGGTTCCCCTGCCAATCTGATAGATACCTATGCCTCCGTGGATATTCCCGAATGCGAAGGGTTCGGCCTGTCGCAATTCCATATTAAAGGATTGCGTCAAGATTCCCTGACACGTAAGAATGACTCCGACCTTTCCATGCTGAAGTATGCCTCTTCCGCTGCCCATATCGCCGGAAAGCCTTACACCTCATCCGAAACATTCACCTGGCTGACAGAACATTTCCGTACCTCACTTTCCCAGTGCAAACCGGATATGGATTTGATGTTCGTATCAGGTGTAAACCACATGTTTTTCCACGGAACTCCCTACAGTCCCAAAGAAGCCAAATGGCCGGGATGGAAGTTCTATGCCTCTATTGACATGTCTCCTACCAATAACATTTGGCAGGATGCTCCTGCTTTCTTTGAATATATCACCCGTTGCCAGTCTTTCCTGCAAATGGGAAAACCGGACAATGATTTTCTTGTTTATCTGCCTGTATATGATATGTGGCAGGAACAGCCGGGCCGTCTTTTGCTGTTCAGCATCCATGATATGGCAAAACGTGCTCCCAAGTTTATAGAGACCGTTCATACCATCAGCAATTGCGGCTATGACATGGATTATATCTCTGACAACTTTGTGAAAAGCACCCGTTGCGTAAATGGCAAATTACTGACCAAAGGAGGAACTTCCTATAAGGCCATCATCATTCCTGCTGTAAAACTAATGCCGTCCGAGGTACTCGGCCATTTACTAAAGCTGGCACAAGCCGGAGCTACTATCATCTTTACCGAAAACTATCCGCAGGATGTACCCGGTTATGGAAAACTGGAAGCACGCCGGAAAGGCTTTGCGCAATTACAAAAGCAACTTCCGGAAATTGCTTCTTTCGATGAGACGGTGGCAACTCCTTATCAAAAAGGGATCATCATTACAGGAAACAACTATCAATCTGCCTTGGAAAAAAGCGGTGTTGTTCCCGAAGAGATGAAAACGCGGTATGGCTTACAATGTATCCGCCGCTCCCATGCCGATGGACATCATTATTTCATCTCCTCATTGCAGGAAAAAGGAGTAAACGACTGGATAACCTTAGCCGTTCCCGCAGAAAGTGTCATGCTGTTCAATCCGATGACGGGAGAAAAAGGGAAAGCACAAACCCGCAAGCAAGAAGGCAAAACCCAAGTACACCTCCAACTGCATTCCGGCGAAAGCGTGATCCTGCAAACTTTCAACCATGCCCTGACAGACGTTGCCGAATGGAAATACGTTCAAGAACAACCTGTCAGCCTCAGCCTTGATCACGGCTGGAAACTTCATTTTACAAAAAGCACTCCCCGGATAGAAGGTACATTTGATATCGACACTCCGTCTTCGTGGACTGAAATTGCTCACCCCAACGCTCCGATTACCATGGCGGCGGGAGTATATACCAATATCATCACTGTTCCCCATATTCCCGCCGATGACTGGATACTGGATTTGGGCGATGTGCGGGAAAGTGCCCGTGTGCGCATCAACGGACAAGATGCCGGAACGGCATGGGCCGTACCTTATCAGTTGAAAGTAGGCAAATGGCTGAAACCGGGAGATAACAAGATAGAAATAGAAGTGACCAATCTGCCTGCCAACCGCATTGCGGATATGGATCGTCGGGGTGAGAAATGGCGTATCTTCAATGAAATCAATGTGGTGAATCTGCAATACAAACCGGTACCTTATACTGATTGGCAACCATTGCCATCGGGATTGAATGGTAGTGTAAGGTTGATACCGGTTACTTATAAATAAGATATCCGATAGTGGCAGCCTATTGGCGGAGTTAATCCAGACTGTATTTGAAAGACTGAATTAATTCCGCCAATGTTTTTTACCTCATGCTCAGTGAGTGCACCTGCAACCGATCAAGCCGCAGCGAGACAGCATTTTATAGCAAAACGGCGTATTTACGGATAGTATCCAAACGTTCCCTAAATGTCTGATCATTACCAGCCTGCCGCATATTATATTCCGGTTACAGCCGCATCAGCGAACCGGCAGGATATCCAGCATCGCTTCAAACATCATGACTGTAGGAGTAGTCAAGCCTCAATTGAATGTATATCACTCCCTACCCTATAGCATAAGCCTTTTCTTTCTCCAGGTTAAGCCTTTTTATACGGATATGTTCTATCTCCATAGCCTTTGGAGTTATCTCCATAAGCTTTGGAGTTATCTCCCAAGGCTATGGAGTTAACTCCAAAGGCTTGCGGAGATAAAACAGGCAGGAAGAAAAGCCTTAACCATACGTCAGGAAAGGGTTAGGGATACGGATAAGATCCTTTAAGGACGAATCGGATGCCAAAGTCTTTTGCAGATGCCTTTTTCGGATGAAAGTCCCGCTAACATTCTACAGCTCCAAAACTTTTCCGTCAGTGAATAGTCGAGATGCCATCCGTACCGGTTCCCGATAAGCATACCAACCGTCCGTATCGTTACATACAGCCTACAGCTTTCAAACGGATGTGTCTATTCCAAGGGGTAACGAAGCTAAGACAAAATGTGACAGGAATTCCCAAACTATCAGAGGAAAGGGAAGTGATAACAGATAAAAAGTGGTGGTAGCAGATGTTTTTTCATGCTGCTACCACCACCTTTGAAACGCCCTGTTCATGGGTGTTTACGAAAGAGGATGGTAGTAGTGGTAGCAGTTTTGCAAAACTCTGTTGCAGGTGGGAGGAAAATTCAAACAGGAACTAAAATTATAAAGTTTTCATCTTCTTCCCTATGCCCACTGCTTTAGAAATTTTGCCTGTTCCTTTTTCCTTATACAAGTAGCCACGGAACATGCCTCCGCTATTAAACGGCATGGCAAAATTACCTTTCTTGTCCACTGCAATCAATCCACCATTTCCCTCCTTGGTATTCAGTTCCTGATGGATAATATAATCGGCAGCCTCCCCGACAGGCTGATGCAGCAACTTCACACGAGTAGAAAGATTATAAGCTACGACGTGACGGATAAAATACTCCCCATGCCCGGTGCACGACACAGCACAACCTTCATTATCCGCATAAGTACCTGCACCAATCACCGGAGAATCTCCCACACGGCCCCATTGCTTCTTGAACATACCACCGGTACTTGTTCCCGCTGTCAGGTTACCTTGCTTGTCCAGTACCACACAGCCCACAGTTCCATTCTTCTTGCTCTCCTTCTTCAAATCCTCTATCCACTTCAACGTCTTAGGAGTAGCAAAATACATATTATCCACAATTTCCAGTCCTTGTGACTTTGCAAACCGGTCAGCACCCTCACCTGCCAGCATCACGTGAGGTGTTTTAGTTTTTACCGCATAAGCTGCATTAATCGGATTCTTCACCGTTTTCAACCCGGCGACAGCTCCTGCTGTCAAATCCTTACCTTCCATAATAGAAGCATCCAGCTCAAAAGTACCGGCACTGGTACAAGTAGCCCCTTTACCTGCATTGAACAAGGGGTTATTCTCAAAGTAGTTGACAACTGCCATTACCGCTTCAGGCCCTTCGCCTCCGGCAGACAGTATAGCATTTCCAATGCTCAAAGCTGAATCTAAAGCCGCATAATACAAGGTTGATTTCTCCTTATCGTCCTCGAGGTTTTCCATAGCACCGGCACCTCCATGAACAACAATTACGTATTCTCTCTCCTGTGCCAGCATGCGGCACAATGGTAATAAGAGCAGAATTGTGATAAATAAGTGTTTCATAATAGTAGTTTAATATCAATAGTATGGTGCGAATGTAACAAAACAATTTGTAAAAAGGAAACTTTATGCAGAGATATAGACATAAAAAAAGGAGCAACGCCTTGCTCCAACCTTTGTTAACCTTAAATCTAATACTATGAAAAACACAATGCAAAGGTACGAACATTATTGAAATTTGCAAATTCGACAAAAAGAAAATTATGTTCTCTAACATGATTTAAGGAGATCCGCCACATTTGTTAATGAACATTTCCCTGTCAGATTATAAGTGACATTTTTACAGTTGTATTTCTTAACGTATACTAAACCATAAGACAAAATACACATTAAAAGTTAAATAAAGCGGATTGATACTATGTTTTAAAACATAAATAGGAATTTTGGTGTTATCTTTGCAGTAGTAAAAGAGAAAACAAAAGGTTTTTAGGAATAACCAGTTCTCCAAACGGGAGAACATAAAAAAGATGTAATTATGAAAAGAACAAATGACACAATCGAGATGTTGCAGTATCAGTTAAGAAGATACAAAGCAATGAGAAAGGGAGCTGCTTGCCAATCTTTGCAATACAAGCTTCAGAAATTAATGAGCCAACAGGCTAATGCCTGATGAGCTCTACCATAAAGAACACAAGTTTATAATTTTATAATATAAGAAAAAGGATATGATTTTTATCATATCCTTTTCTTATTATTATCTAGAATGAAAGTTATTCATATAGATAAAACATTCTATCCATCAACTGCCATTTTTCAGCCGAAGACGCTCCCGGCTCTGCCTGTTGAAAGACAGACATATACTCTTCCCATTCTGCCTGACGAGGCAACGTAGCCATTCTGGCCATGGCCGTATCCCAATCAAAATCGAGAGGAGTTTCCACTATCATAAACAAATTAGTTCCCAGGATATAAATTTCCATTTCCAAAATACCGACTTCACGAATAGCTGCCAATGTTTCCGGCCAAACCTTGCCTTCCGAATGACGCTTTCTATACTCGGCTATCAAGGCCGCATCGTTTTTCAGATTCAACATCTGGCAATAACGTTTTACCGGTCCCTGATATTTCCGAACTTTATATCCTTGCTTTTTGTTTTCCATTATTCTCTTACTTCCCAGCCTAATGCACTAGCTCCCAACACGGCGGCATCAGCATCCTTCAATTCAGAAATCAACAATTTAGTCTTACCTTCGTAAATCTTCAAGATATTATCATCTATAGCTTTACGGATCGGCTTCATGATATAATCACCTGATTTTGCCAATCCACCAAACAGGATAATCGCTTCCGGGCTGGAGAAAGCAATGAAATCCGCCAAAGCCTCACCCAAAATACGTCCTGTATATTCAAAGATATCTTGTGCTAATTTATCCCCTCTTACAGCCGCGTCAAAAACATCTTTAGATACAATATCTTCAGCCGGGATATCTCTTAACAAACTAGGTTCGGGACGGGCAACCAGAAATTCACGTGCCGTGCGTGCCACACCTGTAGCCGAACAATAAGTTTCCAAACAGCCCTTACGACCACAACCACACTGACGTCCGTCACGACGAACGATCACATGTCCCAATTCTCCGGCAAAACCATCGTGTCCGTAAACCAGTTGTCCATTTATTACGATACCACTACCAACACCGGTTCCAAGAGTAATCATAATAAAGTCTTTCATGCCACGAGCCGCACCATAAGTCATTTCACCGATAGCGGCAGCATTAGCATCATTTGTCAAGGCAGTAGGAACACCTATTGCTTCTTCAAACAAAGTAGCCAAGGGAATCACCCCTTTCCAAGGAAGATTCGGAGCAAATTCAATGGTTCCGTTATAGTAGTTTCCATTAGGAGCACCTACACCCATACCTTTAATTTTTTCTACGCCACCGAACGATTCAATCAACGGACGCAATTTTGAACTGACAGCCTCTACATAATCCTCTATCTTAGAAAATGATTGTGTCTTAACTGAATCGGTAGCCAATACGTTACCACGCGAATCTACGATGCCAAAAACTGTATTAGTTCCGCCAATGTCCATACCTACTACGTAGGGTTTTTCCATGCCTGTTACCATGATATATTATTATTTAGGGTTAGTTATTTTGAGCAAATGTACACAATGAGAAAAAAGAGAGCAAATTTTTTTTCAATTATTTCATATAGCATTGCAACTTTTTGTATCTTCGGCACGTCTAACCAGACAAACACAAGTTAAATTCATCGGTAATGATACATTTAGAGAATATCAACAAAACCTATCATAACGGAGCTCCGCTACATGTTTTGAAAGGTATCAACCTCGACATAGAACGAGGTGAGTTTGTTTCCATTATGGGGGCTTCAGGTTCCGGAAAGTCCACTTTATTGAATATTTTAGGCATCTTGGACAATTACGATTCGGGAGAATATTATTTGAACGATGTATTAATCAAGAATCTGAGTGAAACCCGCTCTGCCGAATACAGAAACCGGATGATAGGATTCATCTTTCAGTCTTTCAACCTGATTTCTTTTAAAAATGCGGTAGAAAATGTAGCTCTTCCCCTCTTCTATCAGGGAGTGAGCCGAAAAAAAAGGAATCAAATGGCATTAGAATACCTTGACAAACTAGGTCTTAAAGAATGGGCGCATCATATGCCCAATGAATTGTCCGGCGGACAAAAACAACGTGTAGCCATAGCACGTGCCTTGATATCCAAACCGCAAATCATCCTTGCCGATGAACCTACCGGAGCCCTGGACAGCAAAACATCCGTGGAAGTGATGAATATTCTGAAAGAACTGCATAAAAACGAGGGGCTGACAATTGTTGTCGTCACTCATGAAAGTGGAGTAGCGAACCAAACGGACAAAATCATCCATATCAAGGACGGACTGATTGAACGGATTGAAGAAAACATAGACCATAATGCCTCTCCTTTCGGCAAGAACGGATTCATGAAATAACTGACACACATGATTGATCTTATTCAAGAAATATTCGGAACAATAAAGCGCAATAAATTACGCACGTTCCTCACCGGCTTTGCCGTAGCTTGGGGTATCTTCATGCTGATCGTACTGCTGGGGGCAGGCAACGGACTAATCCATGCTTTCGAAAGCTCATCTGCAGATATGGCTATGAATTCCATCAAAGTATTTCCCGGCTGGACTTCCAAAGCATACGACGGATTAAAAGAAGGACGCCGCATTGAACTGGACAATAAAGACTATCGGATAACCGAAACCGATTTTCCCAAAAATGTCATCAGTGTAGGAGCTACCGTACGTCAGAGTAATGTGACTTTAACATATGGACAAGACTATGTATCCACCACATTGGAAGGAGTATACCCTAATCATAAGGATGTAGAAAGAGTAAAACCTGCAGGGGGGCGATTTATCAATGACATCGATATCCGTCAACGGCGAAAAGTAATCATTCTTCATACAAAAACCGCAGAAATGCTCTTTAAAAAAGACGCAGACAAAGCTATCGGAAAATTTGTCAACGCCAATGGAGTAGTATATCAAGTGGTAGGCCTTTTTACCGACAAGGGAAGTTTCCAACCTAACGCCTTCATCCCATTCACCACCTTACAACTCATATATAATAAAGGTGACAAGCTGAACAATTTGATATTTATGACACAAGGACTCGATACAGAAGAAAAAAATGAAATCTTTGAAAAGGAGTACCGCAAAGCTATCGGCGTACACCACCGGTTTACAGCTGATGACAAAGGCGCTATCTGGATGTGGAACCGTTTCACCCAATTCCTGCAACAAGAAAAAGGTATGCGCATTCTGACTATAGCCATTTGGGTAATAGGCATATTCACTTTGCTGAGTGGCATCGTAGGTGTAAGTAATATCATGCTGATCACAGTAAAAGAACGGACCCGTGAATTTGGTATCCGCAAAGCGTTGGGTGCCAAACCTATATCTATCTTATGGCTAATCATAGCCGAAAGCGTAACAATTACCACCTTTTTCGGGTATATAGGAATGGTGGCAGGCATTGCTGCCACGGAATACATGAACACAGTGGCAGGAAACCAAACTGTAGACGCAGGCGTTTTCACCGAAACAGTTTTCCTCAATCCCACAGTAGATATCAGTATAGCCATACAAGCAACCATGACATTGGTGATAGCCGGTACACTGGCAGGTTTCTTTCCTGCCCGCAAGGCCGTCATGATCCGACCAATCGAAGCACTTAGAGCAGATTAAAATTATGAGAATAGATTTAGACAGGTGGGAAGAAATATTCATCACCATTACCAGAAACAAGACACGTAGCCTATTGACCGCTTTTGGTGTTTTTTGGGGCATATTCATGCTGGTTGCCCTTATGGGGGGTGGCCAGGGACTACAAGATATGATGTCGGCCAACTTTAAAGGATTCGCCACCAATTCCGTTTTTTTCGGAAGTAATAAAACCAGTGAAGCCTATAAAGGATTTAGAAAAGGACGTTATTGGGATATGGAGTTTAACGATGTGGAACGTATCCGCCAAGCCGTACCGGAAGTAGAAGTTATCACTCCCAATATCAGCCGATGGGGCTCTACTGCTATTTTCGGAGACAAGAAAAGCTCCTGTGCCGTCAGAGGATTACAGCCTGATTATGAAAAGATAGAAGCTCAAAATATTACAATGGGGCGCTTTATCAATGACGTAGACATACTGGAAAGCCGGAAAGTATGCACCATAGGAAAACGAGTATACGACGAACTGTTTCCCCAAGGAGGAAACCCATGCGGACAATATTTGCGTGTGGATGGTATTTACTATCAGATTGTAGGTGTTAGCTTATCAACCAGTAACATGAATATCAATGCAGGAACAGAGGATAGTGTAACTCTTCCATTTACTACCATGCAAAAAGCATACAATTTTGGAAAGCGCATTGATTTAGTCTGTATTACCGTAAAACCGGGTGTGACCGTTACCAGTATAGCCGACAAAATAGAACAAGTAATCAAGAAAGCGCACTATATCCACCCGGACGACAAACAAGCGGTGATCATGGTCAATGCAGAAGCAATGTTCAGCATGATTGACAATCTGTTCACAGGAATCAAAATTTTGGCATGGATGGTAGGTTTGGGAACATTGCTGGCAGGAGCTATCGGAGTAAGCAATATTATGATGGTTACCGTGAAAGAACGTACAACCGAAATCGGCATCCGCCGAGCCATTGGCGCACGCCCTAAAGATATTCTAAACCAAATTCTTTCTGAAAGCATGGTATTGACAACTTTTGCAGGATTGATGGGAATTAGTTTCGGAGTCTTGATCTTACAAGGGCTGGAAATAGGAACGGCAGCTTCGGGTACAGAGGCTCATTTCCAAATCAGCTTCTGGATGGCCGTCGGGGCCTGCATCTTATTGATGGTCCTAGGTATGCTGGCCGGATTGGCACCGGCTTATCGCGCTATGGCCATCAAACCCATTGAGGCTATAAGAGACGAATAAAGCCGTCCGACGTAACGGATAAAGTTTCCATGCAAGAACAAACAAGAATAAAAAAATAATAAAACAAACAGATATGAAAAAGTATGTAAAAATTGCACTATTAGTCATCGTTGCACTGATATTCATCGGAACATTTGTATTTCTCTATCAAAAATCACAACCCAAAGCCAGCGTGTATACTATATTAAACGCAGAAATCACCGATCTGAAAAAGACCACTGTAGCTACCGGAAAAATAGAACCGCGTGACGAGATTCTGATTAAGCCGCAGATTTCAGGTATCATTGACGAGGTATATAAGGAAGCCGGACAAAAAATAAAGAAAGGAGAAGTGATTGCCAAAGTAAAGGTGATCCCCGAACTGGGACAACTAAACTCGGCAGAAAGCCGTGTAAGACTGGCAGAAATCAATGCCAGACAAGGAGAAACGGACTTTGCCCGTATGAAAAAACTGTTCGAAAGCAAACTTATCAGCAGTGAAGAATATGAAAAGAGTGAAGTAGCCGTAAAACAGGCACGTGAAGAATTACAAACAGCCAAAGATAACCTGGAAATAGTCAAAGAAGGTATCACTAAAAACAAGGCTTCATTCAGTAGTACCCTTATCCGATCTACTATTGACGGATTGATTTTGGATGTGCCCGTAAAAGCCGGTAACTCCGTCATAATGAGCAACACATTCAATGACGGAACCACTATCGCCACCGTAGCCAACATGAATGATCTGATTTTCCGAGGCAATATTGATGAAACGGAAGTAGGACGCATACACGAAGGCATGCCGGTAAAAATAACTTTAGGAGCCTTACAAAACATGGAATTTGATGCACAACTAGAATATATCTCTCCTAAAGGTGTAGAAGAAAATGGTGCCAACCAATTTGAGATCAAAGCAGCCATCACAGTCCCCGACAGTATTACCATCCGTTCCGGATATAGCGCAAATGCGGAAATCGTTCTGGCACGTGCCAGCAAGGTACTGGCAGTACCCGAAAGTACTGTTGAGTTTAAAAACGACTCTACTTTTGTATACGTATTGACAGATAGTGTACCTTCACAGAAATTCAGCCGTCGTGCCGTTATTACAGGTATGAGTGACGGTATCCAGATTGAAATAAAGAACGGTCTGAATGTCAATGAAAAAGTACGCGGAGCAGAAAAGAAATAACAGAATATCATTATGAAGAAACAAATCATTATAGCCTTGGCCACCCTGACTGCATTACCGGCCGTTTCCCAAGAAAAATGGGATTTACGTAAATGCATTGATTATGCTATAGAACACAACCTGAGTATCAAGCAACAGGAAGCTGCAAGAGATCAGAATGCAGTGGATTTGAATACTGCTAAATACAGCCGGCTGCCTAATCTGAACGGTAATGTGGGCCAGTCATTTAACTTCGGCCGTGCCTTGCAGGCAGACAATACGTACGGCGACCGTAATACCAAAAACACCAACTTCTCACTCAGTACCAGTATTCCTTTATTTACAGGATTGCGGATACCGAACAACATCGCTCTCAGCAAACTGAACCTGAAAGCAGCTACAGAAGACTTGAACAAGGCCAAAGAAGATATCAGCATTTCTGTCACCTCTGCCTATCTACAAATTCTTTTTAATGAAGAATTGGCAAAAGTAGCTCACAACCAAGTAGAGTTAAGCCGGGAACAGCTGGAATTGAAAGAAGCCTATTTCAAAAATGGGAAAGCATCTGAAGCCGAAGTCTATGAAGCCCGCGCACGCGTCGCACAAGACGAAATGTCAGCAGTACAGGCTGACAATAACTATCAGTTAGCTTTGTTAGAACTGAGCCAGCTGTTGGAACTTCCTACTCCTGACGGATTTGGAGTAGTATCTCCCCGTGTAGAGGATGATTTTACTCTGCTTTCACTTCCCGAAGATATCTATGCACAAGCTGTTCTGAACAAACCAAGTATTAAAGCAGCCCAATTTCGTCTGGAAGGTGCGGCCAAAAATATCCGTATTGCCCAAAGTTCCTGGTATCCGCAATTAAACTTCAGTGCAGGTATAGGAACAAACTACTATAATATTTCAGGAGTAGAAAATGCTTCATTCAGCAGCCAGTGGCATCAAAATTTTAATAAATACCTGCAATTCTCACTCAGCATTCCGTTGTTCAACCGTTTTGACACACGAAATAAAGTAAAGAACGCACGCATCCAGCGCACTGCTTTATCATGGAAGTTGGAAGAAAGCAAAAAGGCTCTTTTCAAAGAAATACAGCAAGCATACTATAATGCAGTAGCTGCCGAAAGCAAATACAAAAGCAGTAATACAGCTACGGATGCTTCTGAAGCTTCCTTCCGTCTGATGAGCGAAAAATATGCCAATGGTAAAGCCAACGCTACTGAATACAATGAGGCACGTACCAATTGGATGAAAGCCGTTTCGGATATGCTTCAAGCAAAATATGACTATCTGTTCCGTACCAAGATTCTGGATTTCTACAAAGGAGTTCCTCTTACTTTGGAATGATTTTCTATCATTCATCACAGATTATCATTAAACTCAATTAGCTTTGCAGCCCGATAAACTAAAGGTACGCGAGTTCGGGATAAAAAATGAAATTGATCCCATAGACGGACAGCACTCCCCCTCCTGCTGCCAGATAATAACAAACGGATAGCGTACAAATGGCTTCAGATTTCCATCAAGGAGAATAAGTATAGCCAAACAGAATTGATTTGCGAAAAATAGGATAGATGAATCTCCGGTAGCAAATCAATTCTGTTTGGCTATATAATACTGTGATACGACTTCACTCCCCCAGCAATTCTTTCATTTTAGCCTTCAAACTGCCTTCACCGTAGCCTCCCCAAGTAGTCATGATTTTACCTTCTGGGGAAATGAATACATAATAAGGGATACCTCTCACGCCATATCTGGCATACAGTCCATGTCTTCCTTGCAAATCATTAAAATTATTGCCACTCAGCTGCTTGGCAGAGGAAAAGCTTTTCCAGTTTTTCTCAGTATCTTCTGAAAGACTTACCACAGTCAACCGTTCTTTATAATGTTCCGTTATCTCTTTCAATTCAGGAAGCGATTGCAAACAAGGAGCACATCCCTGACTCCAAAAATCTATCAGAATATATTTACCTTTGAAATCAGATAAATGATGAATCTTTCCATTCACATCATATAAATCGGCATCAGCCATATCATCCCCCACTTCTACTACCGTAGGAGGAAACAGTCGGACAGTCAAATCCTTCACGCAATCCAATTCTTTGTCTTTCTCACTTAGACGATTATACAGAGCAACCACCTCTGCTTTCTGCTTAAAACCGGCATTGAATTTATACAAGTAACTTAATTCGTTCAGTTTCTTTATCCATACAAGCGTGACTTCTGTTTCCTGCATTATCTTTATAATGACAGGTGCGCTTTTCAATCGCAAAACATCTTGTTGGGCATATACTTTTTTCACTTTATCCCAAATCTTTTTTTCTTCTTTCTCTTGCTGTTTTACAGAAGACATCGTTTCAAACAATTGTGCAGTTTGAATCATCAATTTCTGATCCTGTTCTTCCCATTTCTTCACCGCTCCTCTAAAATGTTCCATCACTTTCTGTTCTTCCACATTACTCTCTATCCGCCAATCGGTATACAATCTATCTTTCCCTTTAATTACAATTCGTGCATCCGGTTCCACCCAAACAGATAAAGAAGTACCCGGAAAACCAGAGCCCTCTCCCCTAACCAGAACTTCCGAACATTCATTTTTCGTACAACTTCCGGTAAAAAAGAACATTCCATTCTTCAAAGGCATATTAACCAATCGCTTGAACATACTCCCTTCACTCAGCCAAAGTCCGATGGAAGTTCCATCCTCCACTCCTTCCAAATGACCAGTGATAGTATAAGTATGCGGCATAGTCAATGCAATACCTTCCAGTTTATCAGGAGTCGCCACATTTCGCTCTACCATATCGAATGTCTTCGTACCTTTGGGCAAAGGCTCGAAAAAGAAAGTATAATCAGCCTCTCCGCTTTCGGGCATAAAGAAATGCTGGTCAAGAGTGATTCCCTCGGCACGTTTCAAAGGACAGACCGTACCATTATCGGCAATCAGAGCAATGCTGCTGCTCACCTGTATCCAATATTTAGGAATATAGTATCCATGCACACGCACAATGGCAGCCGTATCACTTAACTCCACCTGTCTTATTTCATGAATATCCGTATTACTTGTACGTACAGTGGGATAATTGACTATGGTGGTAGTTTCGGAAGCTACCATACTCATAGCATAGGAAGGGGTATCCACCCAACGACGTATTTTTTGTTTAAGGCTGCCCTTGCCATACCCAGTCCACTTCTTTAAGACTTTACCTTGTGGTGATATCAAAATGTAACTAGGGATTCCACGTACACCGTATTTAGCATATAATCCATTCATTCCCTGCAAATCATTCAAATTCTCCCATATCATTTCATGTTGTCCGGAAGCTCTTTTCCACGTTTTCTCAGGATCACTGCTAAGGCTGATCACAGTCAGCTTATCTTTATATTGATTGGATATTTCCTTCATTTCGGGTAATGCCATGATGCAAGGTCCACATCCCGAACTCCAAATATCTACCAACATATATTTCCCTTTATAATCTGCCAGATGGTGTATTTTCCCTTCCAAATCGAACAAATCGGCATCCACCATCTCATCCCCTTCATTCACGACCACCGGAGGAAAAAGACAAGTGTGAATGGTTTTACCGGAATCCGTTTTTTTGTCGGTTTCAGACAAACCATTATAAATGGAAACCACTTCGTCTTTATATGGAAAGCCTTTCATATATACGCTCTCCTGAGCAAGCCGTTTCAACTCCTCCAACCAAACCTCGGATACCGGAGTTGCTTTCAAGCGTTCGATAGTACGAGCGTCTATCTTCAAATTTATTTCATCCTGCACATAGCGAAGACTGTCACACCGAGTGCGGAGTGATTTTTTCTGTTCCTCATTTAAATTTCCGGCATACATGGCGTCCATTGACTTATAATATTCAAGAACAGTCTTTTGAAACTCATTCCACAATTCCCGTGAACTATCAACGAAACCGCTTCTCACCTTTTGTTGTTCGACAGGACTTTTCACCTTCCAAGTATAAATATAGGTATTATTGCCACTAATGTTGATTTTTGCTCCCGGAGCAGCCCATATGTCCAGCCCCATAGGAGGAAAACCCTCCGCACCATAGCAGCTGATAGAATATTTTCCGATCTCTTGATCCTCTGCTTTCTCCTTAAAAAAGAATGATTCATTTTTCACGGTGTCATTGGCAATGCTACTCCCCACATTCCCTTCCGTACGAAAGAGTGTTACCACCGTACCGTCTTTCAATCCTTTAACTTTTCCTTGAATCGTAAATTCATTTTGTGCTTGTGCTGAAAAGAAGCCCATGCAAAGTAAGGCCATTAGAATAACGTTTTTCATAACTTATTGTGTTTTGTTGTTTTACGGGGTAATATTACTCCTTTTTCCTTTCCGTTATGCCTTCTCTTAAGCTTTTTTAGCACTAAGGGCAGAAGGAACTTTCCATGACTATACAATGCGCATACGTACAGCACTTCTTTCACCGGAATTGCTCTTATTTCTTTCTCTTGACCGATTCGATTCCTTTTCTTTCTTACCATTTCCTCTTCTCACATCCCTGCCGGATGGAGTAATACGCCTATTTTCATGACGGTCTTTATCAACCTGTGAGTTCTGTCCACGTCGTGAAGGGCGCCCATCATGCTTGTTATTCTGATCCTTCTTCGGTCTGTCCGGCCTTGCCTGTGGAACAGACGGACGACGATGATCACCCGACGGCCTGTCAGGATGGATTTGAGGTCTGTTTGGACGAGTCTGAGGAGGAGTGGCCGGGCGATGATGCTCCTTTTGTGGAGGACGAACAGCTATATTGAAATCACGACGACGGTGCATATCATACGTCATTCTGTCATGGCGGATACGATAATGTCCATCGTACACATCATGGCGGTAATGGTCACGATAATGGGTCTTATAATAACTGACATTATTAAAATGAGTACGATAATGCCCTCCACAATAACTAGCATAGTGATGCGGTTTGCCATAGTAGAAAAAATTCACATTATTATATACCAGATAAATACGGAAATGCCATTTGTTCTCATGCGCATAAATGGGACGGTAGAAATGCTCAGTCCTCATAAAACGACGATATTGCGCACTGGAAAGTATCCAACGAAGATCATCATTACGCACATCCAGAAAATCATAGTAACGTTCCAACGCATAATCATAGCCTCTTACCACATCATCCATCAGATAACGGACATTATTGATAAAATCATAATTCACCTCATATACATCATTGTATTGCCGCGGAGTGAGTTTCAGTTCATATGCCATACGGTCGGTAAGGAAACGAGTGTTCTGTCTCATTTTGCTGATACTCATGGCCCCCATTGCGGGAATAGTTATACCTAGCATACAAATCACTATCAGTAATGTAGTCCATCTTTTCATAGCTGTTCCGTTTTTAGTTTGTTAGTTCTATGGCACAAAAATAGGGGAAATCGCTTTCCCCCACAATTGATTTTCCCCATAAGTTCATAGGGCTTTTCCTATATCCGGTAGGGAAAAGCTCCACTAAGTGAGGCGTATCCCCTCAGCTTCCAAAACAACCAGGCGTTTTTTATATAAATCCCCCACCGCTTTCTTGAAAGTTTTCTTACTGACACCAAAAGCATCATAGATATCCTCAGCAGCACTTTTATCATTCAATGGAGTGAAGCCTTCATGATCTTTAATATATTGTAATAACACTTCCGAAAAATCATCCACCTTCTTTGCGCCCAACTTTTGCAGAACCAAATCGATCTTACCATCCTCACGCACCTGCTTTACATAAGCCTTCAGCCTCATACCGGTTTCTAAAGGTTGGAAAATCTCATTATCGTAAAGCAAACCACTGAACTTATTTTCCACAATAGCCTTAAATCCCAAATCTGTTTTCTGCCATATCAGGATATCCACTTCCTGTCCCAGCCGATAGTCGGGATGTTCTTTAGAAAGATAATGCTCCACTTTAGCAGATGCCATAATGCGGTAACTATCTTCGTCTATATGTGCGTGTATTATATACTTTCTCCCTTTCTGCATTTTCATCTTTTGTTCACGGAAAGGTACAAAAAGGTCTTTCATCAATCCCCAATTCAAAAACGCACCAAACTCATTAATCCATGCCACTTCCAAACAGGCAAACTCGTCCACCTGCACCAACGGCTGCAAAGTGGTAGCTATCAGCCTTTCCTCATTGTCAAGATAAAGAAAGACATTCAGCACATCGCCAGGCTTACAGCCTTCGGGTACATAACGCGTAGGCAATAAAATCTCTCCGTCATCGCCTCCATCTAAATAAACACCAAAATCTACTTCTTTTACAACCTCCAGCTGGTTGTATTTTCCCAGTTTTACGTTCATTAGCTAAATTTTTTCTCAAAGATAGGAAAAAAGCATTATCTTTACTCAGTATTAACCAAGAAAACCCCAATTAGTTATGGATAATTTTATCTTTCACAATCCTACACGCCTCATCTTTGGCAAAGGCATGATTGCCCAATTGTCCCAACAGATACCGGCCGACAAGAGAATCATGATCACTTTCGGAGGTGGCAGTGTAAAAACCAATGGAGTCTATGAACAAGTAATCCAAGCCCTTGAAGGACGTGATTACACGGAGTTTTGGGGAATAGAATCAAATCCCGATATATCTACCTTGAAAAAGGCGATAGAATCAGGCAAAGAAAAAAACATTGACTTCCTGCTGGCAGTAGGTGGCGGCTCAGTTATAGACGGCACCAAGTTGATTTCCGCTGGTATTCCCTACGACGGAGATGCCTGGGAACTGGTTAAAAAAGGCAGTGCACAAAACACGATTCCTTTAGGAACTGTGCTAACCATTCCCGCCACAGGTTCAGAAATGAATAACGGAGCTGTAATTTCATGCCGTGAAACTCATGAAAAATATCCATTTTTCTCCTCCCATCCTGTATTTTCTATCCTAGATCCGACAGTAACTTTCTCACTGCCCGACTATCAGATAGCTTGCGGACTGGCAGACACTTTTGTACACGTCATGGAACAATACATGACCAAAACAAACGAATCTTATCTAATGGACCGCTGGAGCGAAAGCATCCTTCGTACATTGGTACAAATCGCTCCGCAAATCAAAGAAAACAAACAGGACTATCACTTGATGAGTGAATTTATGATGTCCGCCACTATGGCTTTGAACGGTTTTATTGCTATGGGAGTATCCGAAGACTGGGCCACCCACATGATAGGGCATGAGCTGACCGCACTACATGGCATGACACACGGCCAAACCCTGGCGATCGTATTTCCCGGAACTCTACGGACACTCGCCGATAAAAAACGTGACAAAATACTACAATATGGCGAACGTATCTGGGGGGTTACTTCAGGAGTTCCCAGTGTACGGGTATCGCTAACCATAGAAAAAACTGAAGAATTCTTTAGAAATTTAGGACTTAAGACTCGCTTGGATGAAGCAGGAATAGGCGATGATACCATTGAAGAAATAGTACGCCGGTTCAATGAGAGAGGCGCAGCATACGGAGAGGACGGTGATGTAACGGGAGAAGTGGCACGCCGGATTCTGCAAAACTGTAAATCGAAAAAAGAAACAACTGATACAGAAGGAACGAGTATGAAAACAGTTATTCTTACTTCTTTCAAAAGTGATGTCCGCGCACACATGTTACAGGATCTTCTAAAAAATGAAGGTATAGAATCCATGTTGCAGGGAGAATATACAGCCCAAGTTTTGGCTTATATTCCGGGAATGGAAATAAAGGTTCTAGTCTTCGAAAAAGATTATGCCCGGGCATTTGAGATCCTGAAAGCCAGTTTTCCCGAGAAAGTATAAGCATAACTTTCTCCTATACCATTCAAACTTTCTCATCCATATCTTGTTATAGGGAGTATTCAAACCTAAACTAAAGATGTACATGAGAAAGTTTTTATTTTTACCTTTACTGGCACTGCTAGCTTCGTGCGGTAAAAACGAGGATTGTGACATTGTCACTCCCCAACCAGAAGATCTGGTATCTCCGGCACTATATGCCACTCTGAGCCAAAGTAGCACAGATCCTTACAATGGTCCATTAGAAGTACTACCTTGTGAAACGAATGGAAGTTTTTATATAGGCAATTATACAGCCAAGGGAAAACAAGTTCCTTTTCCAGCATATTACTTAATCACGAATGGAATAGGAAAATCCCAAAAATATCCTTTAAGGCTTCCTGTAGGTACATACAATGTGATATATTGGGGATATCCCGATTACTTTGGTACAGCAGGTGATGCCTATCTGGCAGATCCCACGCTAATTATAGGCAAAAAACTGAATACAACCAGTTTAGGACTAAGGAAAATACCGGGAGATACGGTATACTACCCGATACATAGCCTTGTATACGGAACACAAAATATAAATATAGGGAAAGATGACCTGCAAGCACATCTTAAACATGCTTCAGCAGCCTTAAGCGTCATAGTGTCTGAAACAAACGGTGATGCTTTCAGTGATGCCATTGATTCAATGTGGATATACATCAGTAATATCCATAGCAACCTGAATTATTTTTCAGCCCGGCCCGAAGGCACTTTCAAAACAATCAGCTTCGGGTTGAAACCCAGCACTAACCGTACAGAATTCAACAATAATTTTGTATCGGTGTTCCCCTCTCAGCCTAATCCTATGTTTCAAATCTTTGTACAGTTAAGTAACGGAACAATAAAGCATTACCAACAAAAACTAACTACACAACTTAATGCCGGGACAAGAACAACAGTCAACCTGAGTATGGACGGTGTACTACTGGAAGAGGGAGATACCGGAGAATTCCAGATAGACAAATGGAAAGAACAGCATGACAGTATTCACATATCATTAAACTGATCTTTGCTCTATTAAATTTTCAAAGAGATCCTGCCATCTACCATGTGAATAGTACGGTCTGTCAAACGAGCCAGATTTTCATCATGAGTAACAATAACAAAAGTTTGACCTAACTTATCACGTAAATCAAAGAACAACTGATGAAGTTCCTCTTTATTGCGAGTATCCAGACTGCCCGACGGCTCATCCGCAAGGATAACCGCCGGGTTGTTTATTAATGCACGCGCTACCGCCACCCGTTGCTTCTCCCCTCCCGACAATTCAGCCGGTTTGTGCGAAGCACGTTCGGACAAGCCCAAAAAAGCTAGCGTTTCTTTGGCTTTCCGCATAGCTTCGGAAGAAGACGTACCTGCTATCAACGCAGGCATCATCACATTCTCTAAAGCTGTAAACTCAGGAAGTAACTGGTGGAACTGGAACACAAAGCCAATCTGCCGGTTACGAAAAGCCGACAACTCTTTTTCCTTCAAACAACTCACTTCTGTACCATTCAGTAAAATAGTACCCGTATCCGCCTTATCCAGCGTTCCCATAATCTGCAATAATGTAGTTTTCCCCGCACCGCTGGGCCCCACAATACTTACCACTTCTCCTTTTTCTATCATCAAGTCAATACCTTTCAGTACCTGCAATGTCCCGAAACTCTTCGTTATTCCCTGTAATTCTATCATAATCAAATTCTTCTTATCACATACTCCGCCAGATAACAGCCAAAGACTGCCGGCATATAACTCACGGTTCCGGCAGTAGATTTCTTATTTTTCTCATCATCTACCAATATCACCGCATCCTGATCGGCCTGCTCTGTACTAAATACAACCGGAAGTTTTCGTTTCATCCCCATTTTCTGCAAACGCTTCCGCACGGCTTTGCTTAATCCGCAATGGTAAGTATCCCATAAATCGGCAAAACGAACCTGAGTAATATCCCATTTAGCACCGGCCCCCATACTACTCACAATGGGCAGACGGCGTTGAAGCACATTATATATAAGGTAACATTTAGGAGCTACCGTATCAATGGCATCCACCACAAAATCAAATTTTGCACTGTCCAGCAATTCCGGAATACGCTCATCTTTCAGATACTCCACCAATACAGTCAATTCCAAATCGGGATTAATATCACGGAAACGTTCCGCCAAAATTTCCGCTTTGGGACGTCCCACAGCAGAGTGAAGGGCCGGAAGCTGACGATTAATATTACTGGGCTGCACAATGTCTGCATCCACTATTGTCATACGGCCTACTCCTGCACGACAAATCATCTCGGCAGCATACGCCCCAACTCCACCTAAACCTACCACCAGCACATGAGCGTGACGCAGGCGTTTCATCTTATCTTTTCCCAGCAACAACTCCGTACGTTGCTGCCACTCTATATTAATTTCGTTCATCACCTTTCTTAAACCATTTGTAGAACCATTTTCCTACATTATCATATACTCGTGTTTCCGATTGCCCGCGAGGGTCAGAAAACGAAACAATCTCTTGCGGATCGTCCCCTAACTGATCCGGATACACAATCAACAAACTGTTATTGGCAAAGTACTTGCTGATTTGTGACGGCAGACGTTCAAAAGAAGTCTGATAAGAGATGGAACCTTTACGCGAAGACACAACCACAAACAGATGGTCATAATTCACCTGTCCGGTCAATAAAAGCAGATCATCCCACTCTTCCAATAAAGAAAACTCCGTAAAAGTATTCGCCTCCTGTTTTTCTGTCAGGGCACGCAAATGCTTCAATGTATCTTCCGTAGCAAAGAAATGCACGCGGCATCCCAATTGTTTACCCATACGGCAGAGCTGTGTCATCCATTTCAAGAAACCTTTTTCATATTCCGCCTTATCGGGAACCGCCACCACAATCCGGCGCAACGTATTGACAGGCATCAATAATTTAGCGATCATAATCTGGCGGTTCGTGCCCTTCAACAAGTTTTCCGTCATTGTACCAAAGAAAGAATCCATCAAATTCGTCTTACGATGCAAACCTATTACAATATCCGTTACCGCATATTCTTTCTGCGTATGAATAATACCTTGCGCAATATTCAAATCATAACGCAACACAGTCTTTACAGACGCATCGGCAGCAGCAGCAATCATCGCCGTACGCTCCAAGTTACGCTTGCCTATGAGTTCCTTGGTTTCTGAAGTATTATTATCATTGATCACACTCAGTGCCACCAATGACTCTTTTTGTTTAGGATGTCTCATCATCAAAGCCATGCCTACCAATCCTTCTATGGTTTCAGGATTAGCTACCGGAATCAAGATGCGTTCCTGTTCCTTACCTTCGCTGCCCTCCATCAGATTTTCCTGGGTCACCATTTTGCGTGCGGCACGCTCTGTCACAACAGAACTTATAATACAAGTGAACAAAATCATGACCACCGTACCATTCAAAACATCATCATTCAACAACCGCTCTCCATTTTCCATAATAATACCGTGACCTATCAACACAGCGGCCAAAGTCGCAGCAGCCTGTGCATTGCTTAATCCGAATATCAGGCTGCCCTCCACTTTTTTCATGCCATATATCTTCTGGGTTATCCATGCAGCCAGCCACTTACTGAATGTCGCCACTACGGTCATTACAACCGCCACTTTCAGCGCTTCACCTTCCGTAAAAAGGCAACGTACATCAATAATCATTCCCACCCCAATCAAGAAATAGGGAATAAACAGCGCATTACCCACAAACTCCAGCCGGTTCATCAAAGGAGAAACATGAGGAACAAAACGATTCAATACCAGCCCGGCAAGGAAAGCTCCCAAAATACCTTCCATCCCCACCAGTTCCATCAAGCCTCCGCCCAGGAACACCATAGCCAGCACAAATATAAATTGCATCACCGCATCCTCATATGTACGGAAAAACCACCGGCTGATGCGAGGCATTAAAAATATGATAAGTCCGAACAGCAAAACCACCTTGGCAACCAACAGCACCCAAAACAGTCCGCCTACGTCCTCACCTTTATACATACCACCAATAACAGCCAGCACCATCAAAGCCAGCACCACAGTCACCGCCGTACCACCAATAGTGATACTGACCGTCCGTTGCCGCGACAAGCCATACCGGCTGATAATAGGATAAGCAATCAAGGTGTGACTGGCATACATACTGGCCAGCAGCACAGAAGTCAGGAATCCATAGTTCAGCATACTCATGCTACTCCATATGCCCAGCCCCATCGGGATGAGGAAAGTAAACATACCAAAGACCAATCCTTTTGTCCTGTTTTTCTTGAAATCGTCCATATCCATCTCAAGACCGGCCAAAAACATAATGTAGTAAAGTCCTACCTTTCCAAACAATTCAAAACTGCTGTCACGCTCCAGAATGTTAAAGCCATACTTGCCTACCACTACCCCGGCAAGTATCATACCAATAATATGCGGAATGCGTAAACGCCCCAAAATCATAGGGGCAAACAGAATGATAATGAGTACCAGGAAGAATATCCAGGTAGGATCTGTGACCGGAAAATGTATGTTAAGGTCGAATAGTTCCATCTTTTTTTAAGTTTTATACCATAATATCGACAAAATTACGAAAAAACTTTCTTTTTTACTGATTTATATTCTAAAATGTTCTAATTTTGCACGCAGAACGTACTTACATGCTGAGAGATAGTTCTAAAGTATTACTAAATTTTATCTTATAAAACAAAAAACAAAATGAAAGTAGCAATTGTTGGTGCGAGCGGAGCTGTAGGACAAGAGTTCCTGCGTGTGCTCGATGAAAGGAACTTCCCGTTGGATGAGTTAGTGTTATTCGGTTCTTCACGCAGTGCAGGACGAAAATACACATTCCGCGGTAAACAGATTGAAGTGAAACTCCTTCAGCACAACGATGACTTTAAAGGTGTAGATATCGCTTTCACATCAGCCGGCGCAGGTACCACAAAAGAGTTTTGTGAAACCATTACCAAACATGGTGCCGTACTGATTGACAACTCCAGCGCTTACCGTATGGATGCCGACGTGCCTTTGGTAGTGCCCGAAGTGAATCCGGAAGATGCTTTGAATCGTCCCCGTAACGTGATAGCTAACCCCAACTGTACAACTATCCAGATGGTAGTTGCGCTGAAAGCCATCGAAAATCTTTCACACATAAAACGTGTGCATGTGGCTACTTATCAAGCTGCCAGCGGTGCAGGTGCAGCAGCTATGGATGAATTGTATGAACAATATCGTCAAGTATTGGCTAACGAGCCCGTGACCGTAGAGAAATTCGCTTACCAGTTGGCATTCAACCTGATTCCCCAGATTGATGTATTTACCGACAATGGATATACCAAAGAAGAAATGAAGATGTTCAACGAAACACGCAAGATTATGCACTCCGACATTCAGGTTAGCGCCATGTGTGTACGTGTTCCCGCCCTCCGTTCTCACTCGGAAAGTATCTGGGTAGAAACTGAACGCCCCATTTCTCCTGAAGAAGCCCGTGAAGCCTTTGCCAAAGGGGAAGGCCTGGTACTGATGGACAATCCCGAAAAGAAAGAATATCCGATGCCTTTGTTCCTGGCAGGTAAAGATCCGGTTTACGTAGGTCGTATCCGCAAAGATCTGGCAAACGAAAACGGACTGACTTTCTGGATTGTAGGCGATCAGATTAAGAAAGGTGCGGCATTGAACGCTGTTCAGATTGCCGAATACTTGATCAAAGTAGGAAACGTGAAATAATTTATTAAATAATTTGTCATAATCTTTATCTTTGCGTCAATCATTGGTTTAATGAATTGACCAAGATAAAGATTATATTGTTTCTTACAGTTATTCGCCCGTCAAACTATCCCACAACATTATGCTGAAAGGAAAAACACTTCGGCGGATACCGAAAAAACGAAGTGTTTTATTTATATCCCCGATAAAACAATCTTCTTGTTTCCGTCAAGAGTTCTTCTTAATATAATATAATTAAACCGTTTTACCCCAACCTTTAAACCATTCCTTACAGACAATGGAACGCGTAGCAAGCGGATAAAAGAACCATTAACCATACCAAGGAAAACGCCATACCTCCCAAAATCATTTCAGCAAATCCCCAAACAATTCACCTGACAGGCCCCCGTCTCGTCCAACCGACATGAATCAAAACACCATAAAAAAAAGAGCATTGCAACAAACTGCAATACTCTCTTCTTTCCAATATTCTATGATAGCTATTTTTTAGCATCCAAGGTATCATCAATGCTTTTTCCCGTACCCTTCAACGGGAATATATCAACCAAATTCACATCAAATATCAACGTTGAATATCCGGGAATACCTTCTGTACCATCTTTTCCGTAAGCCAATGGATAAGGAATATAAAGCTTCCATTGGTCACCGGCTTTCATACCACCAAATCCTTTCATCAAGGCCGTACTCCACCCTGCTATCACCGCACCTACCAGAAATTTTCTAGGAATGGCAGTTTCCGGATCAAGCTCACCCTGATAACTTTGGTCAAAAACCGTACCGTTAATCAATTGACCACGATAATTCACCGCTACCGTATCCGTAGCAATAGGACTCTCAGTACCATCTCCCACTTTCTGAATCTTACAGTAAACATTATCAATGATCTTTCCTGTTTCATTCAATCCCAAAGATGGAAGTTTATAGGAACGGATGATTTTCCATTGCCCTTCTCCATTGCCTCGATTGGCTTCCGCCACTGTAGCAATGGAGTCAATATACCGCTGATTACGCTCTTCCCAGTTTGCATATGGATCTTCTGTCCCATCCGTCTCACTACATGAAACAATGGACAGGGAAGTAACAAACAGCAGACCAATCAGCCAAAGAATACTTTTATTCATAATACATTTATTATTGCAAAGTCTTCAGCAGACTTGTTATACTTACTTTATCGGCAATGATATTGTTCAGTTCCGAAATAGCTACACGCTCCTGCTGCATGGTATCACGATTACGCAAAGTTACACAATTATCCTCCAAAGTCTGGTGGTCTACTGTGATACAATACGGAGTACCGATGGCATCCTGACGACGGTAACGCTTGCCGATGCTGTCTTTCTCATCATACTGGCAGTGGAAATGGAACTTCAAGTCATTCATAATCTCACGCGCCTTCTCGGGCAGGCCGTCTTTCTTCACCAACGGCATCACGGCCAGTTTCACCGGAGCCAGAGCAGCAGGCAATTTCAATACCACACGAGTTTCACCATTCTCCAATGTCTCTTCTGTATAAGCAGCACTCATAATGCTAAGGAACATACGGTCCACACCGATAGATGTTTCAATAACATACGGAGTATAGCTTTCGTTCAATTCCGGATCGAAATACTTGATGCTCTTGCCACTGAACTTCTCGTGCTGACTCAAGTCAAAGTTCGTACGGCTATGAATACCTTCCACTTCCTTGAATCCAAACGGCATCAGGAATTCAATGTCTGTAGCTGCATTGGCATAATGTGCCAGTTTATCGTGATCATGGAAACGGTAATGATCATCACCGAAACCTAATGCCTTATGCCATTTCAAACGAGTTTCTTTCCATTTGGGGAACCACTCCAGCTCAGTACCCGGTTTTACGAAGAACTGCATCTCCATCTGTTCAAACTCACGCATACGGAAAATGAACTGGCGGGCTACGATCTCGTTGCGGAAAGCCTTACCAATCTGAGCGATACCGAAAGGAATCTTCATACGACCGGTCTTCTGTACATTCAGGTAATTGACAAAAATACCCTGCGCTGTTTCCGGACGAAGATAAATCTTCATGGCACCATCGGCAGTAGAACCCATTTCGGTAGAGAACATCAAATTGAACTGACGTACTTCAGTCCAGTTCTTGGTTCCCGAAATAGGACAAACAATCTCTTCATCAATGATAATCTGACGAAGTTCATCCAAATCATTGTCGTTCAAAGCTTTTGAGAACCGTTCATGTAAAGCGTCGCGCTTGGCCTGATGCTCCAGAACACGACCGTTGGTGCTACGAAACTGAGCCTCATCAAAAGCATCACCAAATCTCTTGGCAGCCTTGGCCACTTCTTTGTTTATCTTCTCGTCATATTTGGCAAGCTGGTCTTCAATCAGCACATCGGCACGATAACGTTTTTTAGAATCGCGGTTGTCAATCAGAGGATCATTGAATGCGTCCACATGTCCGGAAGCCTTCCAAATAGTAGGATGCATAAAAATAGCAGAATCAATACCTACGATGTTCTCGTGCAGCAGCACCATACTCTGCCACCAATATTGCTTGATATTATTCTTCAACTCCACTCCCATCTGACCGTAATCGTATACAGCGCCCAGTCCGTCATAGATATCACTGGACGGAAATACAAAACCATACTCTTTACAGTGCGATACTAATTTCTTAAAAACATCTTCTTGTGCCATTTTCTTATCTGTTTATTCTTACACTTTTGTTGTTTTTTCCTGTTTTCAACCTTTAATAAGGGCGAAATAATATGCAAAGTAAATGATTTTTTTCAATAAAAGTCGTATTTTTGCGTGCATATCATCAGAACATTAAGGAATTTAAATATATATGAGCGACGATTTTATTGATAAAGAGGAACAAAACGAAGAAAATATCCCCACGCCGGAGAACGGACACTTGGACTATAAACCTGCCGATACCAAAAACACAGGGGTGAAGCACCAGCTGAGCGGAATGTATCAGAACTGGTTTTTGGACTATGCCTCTTACGTAATACTGGAACGTGCCGTACCGCACATCAATGATGGTTTGAAACCTGTCCAAAGACGTATCCTCCACTCTATGAAAAGATTGGATGACGGCCGATATAACAAAGTTGCAAACATTGTAGGACATACCATGCAGTTTCACCCGCACGGCGATGCTTCCATAGGCGATGCGTTGGTGCAGCTAGGCCAAAAGGATCTGTTGATAGACTGTCAGGGAAACTGGGGTAACATACTGACAGGCGACGGTGCCGCTGCCCCCCGTTATATCGAAGCACGTCTGTCCAAATTCGCATTGGATGTGGTTTTCAATCCCAAAACCACCGAATGGCAAGCATCATACGACGGACGAAACAAAGAGCCGATCACCCTACCTGTCAAATTCCCGCTCTTGCTCGCTCAGGGAGTAGAAGGTATTGCTGTGGGCCTTTCTTCCAAAATCCTGCCACACAATTTTAACGAACTGTGTGATGCCTCCATTGCCTATTTGCGTGGTGAGGAATTCAAACTCTATCCCGATTTCCAGACAGGAGGCTCTATTGATGTATCACGCTACAACGATGGAGAACGCGGCGGAATGGTGAAAGTACGTGCTAAAATCAATAAAATAGACAACAAAACATTGTCCATAGCCGAAGTACCTTTCGGAAAGACTGTCCCGGGGGTATGCGACTCTATTGTCAAAGCCAGTGAAAAGGGAAAAATCAAGATCCGGAAAGTGGAAGATCTTACTTCTGAAAAAGTGGAAATCCTAGTGCACCTTGCTCCGGGAGTATCCTCGGACAAAACCTTGGACGCGCTCTATGCATTTACTGATTGTGAAGTAAGCATATCTCCCAATTGCTGTGTAATTGATGAAAAGAAACCCCACTTCCTTACAGTCAGTGCCGTCCTTAAAAAAGCCACGGACAACACGTTGTCCCTGCTTCGTCAAGAGTTGGAAATACACAAAGGAGAATTGCTTGAAAACCTTCATTTCGCATCATTGGAAAAAATCTTTATCGAAGAACGGATTTATAAGGAAGTAAAGTTCGAGCAATCCGAAAATACAGATGCCGCCTGCGAATTCATTGATGAACGGCTGACTCCTTTCTATCCGCAATTTATCCGTGAAGTGACCAAAGAGGATATTCTGAAGTTATTGGATATCAAGATGGCCCGGATTCTGAAGTTCAACAAGGATAAAGCAGATGAGAACATAGCCCGTATCAAGGAACAGATTGAAGAAATAAACAATCATCTGGCACATATCGTAGAATATACCATTGACTGGTATCAGATGTTGAAAGATAAATATGGCAAACAATACCCCCGCCGTACAGAGTTACGTAACTTCGATACCATTGAGGCGGCGAAGGTAGTGGAAGCTAACGAAAAACTCTATATCAACCGCGAAGAAGGCTTTATCGGCACCGCCTTGAAAAAAGATGAATTTATAGCCAACTGTTCAGATATTGACGATGTGATTATCTTCTATAAAGACGGCAAATACAAAGTGGTTCGTGTAACAGACAAAATGTTTGTCGGCAAGAATGTTCTCTATGTCAATATCTTCAAGAAAAACGACAAACGTACCATATACAATGTGGTCTATCGGGATGGAAAAGAAGGGTTTCACTATATCAAACGATTCAACATTACCTCCATCACCCGCGACCGTGAATATGATGTAACGCAAGGTACGCCCGGCTCACGTATCGTTTACTTTACAGCCAATCCCAATGGGGAAGCGGAGGTTATCAAGATTACCTTAAAGCCGAATCCGCGTATCAAAAAAATCATATATGAAAAAGATTTCAGTGACATCAATATAAAGGGACGCCAGTCCATGGGCAATATCCTGTCTAAATACGAAGTACATAAAATAGCCTTGAAACAACGTGGCGGCTCTACCCTGGGTGGAAGAAAAGTATGGTTTGACCGGGATGTACTCCGCTTGAACTATGACGGACGCGGTGAATATCTGGGAGAATTCCAAAGTGACGAATTGATTTTAATAGTCCATGAAAATGGAGAATTCTATACCAGTAACTTTGATTTGAACAATCATTATGATCCGGGGATCCACATCATCGAGAAGTTCGATGCCAACAAGGTATGGTCCGCCGCTTTATTTGATGCCGACCAGGGATATCCTTATCTGAAACGATTCACTTTTGAATCCACTTCACGCCGTCTCAATTATTTGGGCGAGAATAAGGAAAGTCGTTCTATATTGCTTACTTGTGTGGCTTATCCACGCATACAAGTCATATTCGGAGGACATGACAGTTTCCGTGATCCATTGGAAATAGATGTGGACGAATTCATCGGAATCAAGAGTTTCAAAGCGAAAGGAAAACGAATCAGTACTTACAACATTGAACAAATAAATGAACTGGAACCTTTACGCTTCCCCGAACCTTCCAAAGAAGAGGACGGTGCGGAAGAGGGGACTGATGAAAACGAAGAAACTGCCGAAATTGAAGATCCGGATCATGGTAAGAGTGAAACAGATATCATTGATGAAATTACCGGCCAGATGAAACTGTTTTAAAAAATGAAGAAAATTCTCCTGTTATTACTGTCCCTGTTTTTGGGGCTGTCTTCGCAGGCGCAGGAAGACAGCTTACAAGCAAACCGCTACGTTATGAGAGCTACTCTTTACGGTGCCGGTTTTACAAATATATTGGACACCTATCTTTCACCGATGGAATATACCGGACCCGAAATTCGTATCCTGCGTGAAAGTATGCGCATGACCAAACTGATGAATGGCAACGTGTCTGTTCAAAGTCTGTTCCAAGCCAATCTGTCCCTGACAGAGAATAAAGCAGAAACAAGTAATGAAATGGCAGGTATGGTCAATTGGAATTATGCACTGCATTACCAGTTCCGGCTGACAGAAAACTTGAAGATACTGGCGGGTCCCATGCTGGACTTGAACGGCGGGTTCATCTATAACATGCGAAATTCCAATAATCCCGCCCAAGCTAAAGCATATGTCAATCTGGCGGCATCGGGTATGGTCATCTATCGGTTTCATATCGGTAACTATCCGCTGATAGCCCGTTATCAAGCCAATCTGCCTGTCATGGGGGTTATGTTTTCCCCGGAATACGGACAATCTTATTATGAGATATTCAGTTTAAAGAATGGCGGCAAGAATGTGCTGTTCACTTCCCTGCATAACCAACCTTCCTTGCGACAGCTGGTTACATTGGATTTTCCTATCCGGTCGGTCAATATGCGTTTCGGATACCTATGTGATATCCAGCAGGCGAAAGTCAATAATCTGAAAAGTCATATATGGTCACACGCCTTTATGATAGGTTTCGTGAAAAACTTTTATTTATTAAAAGGTAAGAACAAAGTGGCGATGCCCAGCCGGGTCAGCCCTTATTAATATAGAGGATGAAAAGAAATAGTTATATTTTTATCAGTCTGTTATTGTCTGTTGTATTATTTACTTCGTGCATCACGGAGGACGAATACGACAACTCCCCCGAAGGCAACTTCGAAGCATTATGGCAGACTATCGACCGCCAGTATTGTTTCCTTGACTATAAAAAGCAGGAATACGGATTGGACTGGAATGAAATATACAGCCAGTATAAACAGAGAATATCCAAAGGCATGAATAATGAACAGTTATTCGAAGTTCTGGCAGATATGCTGAACGAGTTGCGTGACGGACACGTAAATCTGTCTTCCAAACTGGAGTACTCCCAATATCGTGAATGGTTTGACAGCTATCCGGCCAATTTCAGCGACAGCATCCAACGTGTTTATCTAGGTAAGGATTATGCCCAATCCTCGGGTATGAAGTATCAGATATTCGAGGACAATATAGCCTATATTTATTGTGGCAGTTTCCAATCGGGCATCGGTGAAGGAAATCTAGACGAGGTTCTAAACAAACTGGCTATTTGTGATGGGTTGATTATTGATGTGCGAAATAATTCGGGTGGTAATCTTACCACAGCCGAGAAATTAGCCGCACGTTTCACGAATGAAAAAGTGCTGGTAGGCTATATGTCCCATAAAACCGGACCGGGGCACAATGACTTCTCCAGTCCCAAAGCAGTTTGGCTGGAACCGTCACTAGACCGCGTACGCTGGCAAAAACAGGCGGTAGTGCTGACTAACCGCCGCTCTTTCAGCGCCACTAATGATTTTGTGAACAGAATGAAAATACTACCTAAAGTAACCATCATCGGTGACAAAACAGGTGGCGGTTCCGGCCTGCCCTTCTCCTCCGAACTGCCCAACGGCTGGTCTGTCCGCTTCTCGGCCAGCCCCATGTACGATGCGGATATGCAACATCTGGAATTCGGTATAGATCCGGACATCAAAGTCAATATGAGTTCAGAGGATATGCAACGCAATGTAGATACCATTATTGAGGCTGCACGTGAATATTTACATAGCCACAAAGAATAATTTTCTAAAAATCTTTGGTACTTAAGAAATATTGCTTATCTTTGCACCCGCTTACCAAAAGCAATGTCGCGCGTGTGGCGTAATTGGTAGCCGCGCCAGACTTAGGATCTGGTGTCGTGAGACGTGTAGGTTCGAGTCCTATCACGCGCACAAGTTTACGTATAGAAACAGACAAAAGCCCTCGAAATCGGATAATTTCGAGGGCTTTTCTTTACTAGAAGAAACTAGTTCTCAAAAATCATGTGGCATACTAAAATTTCACATTTATTTTTTTCCCTTTATAAAGCACTGTCTTTTCACTTCCATCCGGCATTCGAACTGTAAACTTCCGCTCATCCAGCATCCCTTCATAGCAGCCACGACGTGCATCAATAGTCAATGTCCGCTTGGCATCATTCCAAGTCATCGGAATTTCAGTATAAGCACCGTTTTCGTAATTATAGTTATTGCCTTCATCCTCATAAAGCACAAAATTACCATCGGCACCAGGATAAACACAAACCTTGAGATTGTCCCATTTCTTCTCGGTCACGTATTGCACATCGGGACCTAACGGCACGATGCTTCCAGCACGTACATAAAGCGGAATACGATTGAACACAGTCGTCACCTTCAGCTTCTGCCCACCTTCTGCCACTTCGTTCGTCCAAAAATCATACCATTGGCTACCGGCAGGCAAATATAGTTCCATTTCTTTAGATTGAGTAAAATCGACAGACAATAGAGGGATATCAGACTCCTGCGCTTTGCAGCCCCACCCTTCATTCTCTTTCAAGATTTGCTGTGCCTGCTCAGGAGTGTATTGGGCATGTAATACAGGTGCCACCAAAAAGGATGATCCAAACATATACTCACTGCCCATGTTCCATGTCTTAGGATCACTGAGAAAATCCATGAATAGTGCCCGCATAAACGTGGAATTACGATGACTTACTTCCCAAGATGTAGAATAGATATAAGGCATCAACGAATAACGGAGTTTTATAGCATCAACCAATGCATCATACACCGGCTCACCAGCTTTACCATAGAGGAAAATTTCGCGAGGTGCATCAGCCCCGTGACTACGCATTATTGGACAAAATACACCGAATTGCGCCCAACGCACATACAATTCATGGAACATAGGATTTTTTGTAGCCGTTCCACCTCCCAAGCTATTGTTATAAGAACCGGCAAAGAATCCGCCAAGGTCAGTATTCCAATGCGGCATTCCCGTCAGAGAAAAATTCAACCCGGCAGTAATTTGCCTACGAAACATATCCCATGAAGATCCTACATCGCCCGTCCATACATTTGAGCCATAACGTTGTTGCCCCAAGAATCCTGAACGGGTCAAGATAATGACACGCTTATCGCGAGTCAGAGCACGCTGATGATCAGACACTCCGCCTACTGTTACGAGCGGAAAAGCGTTCCGTACGCTACGGAAGGAACCGGAATAAGTCTGTCGGTCGAAATCCGAATCTTTGGGGTTAAAGTGGTCAGGTTCTGTCGAGTCCATCCACCATCCGTCCATGCCAAGCTGAAAGATACCTTTGTTCAAGTAATTCCAATAAATATCACGAGCCTTCGGATGATATGGATCATAAACCTTCACGTCAGAAGGATAATCAAAGTTAGGCGGCCATCCTTCCACACCCGATTCGGGCCATGTAGCCATATCCATCAGCAACCCTTCCTTCTCAAGTTCCTTGAAAGGTTTAGTCTTTGGACCAAAAGAAGACCAAATGGAAATCATCATGTGTGCATTCAAGCCGTGGACTTCATCAATCATCCTTTTCGGATCACGGTACTCGTAATTCAGGAACTCCATTGCATTCCATAAATAGTTACTTCCCCAATATTGCCAATCCTGAATGATACAGTCAAGCGGTATGCCCAATTCACGGTATTTCTTCACAACACTTACCACTTCATCCTGGCTCTTATAGCGCTCTTTGCTTTGCATAAATCCATAACTCCACAAAGGCATCATAGGAACAGAACCGGTCAGCAAGCGAATCTGTGCAATTACACCGTCAGCCGAACCGCCATACATGAAATAATAATCGATACAATCGCCTACATCTGAACGGAACGACGTTTCCTCTTCATTGTCAACATACATCGTACCTGCATAATTATCCCAAAATACACCATATCCCTTAGTCGACTGAAAAACAGGAGTTACGTCTTCTGTATTGCCTTGCACCAGATACTTCTCTATTCCACGTTGCATCATCTGTCCGTTTTGAAGTTGTCCAAGTCCATAAAGCCCTTCATCCTTATCGGTTTTAAAACTTTGGTAAACAGAATAAGTAGCCCGCCCTGCGTCATTGACAGGTATGAATGCCTTCACATTCTCCAATTCCTTCAATAGGGGCATCCCATTACGTGTTTCATAAATCAGAACACCTGTTTTTGTGTCTAGTTTCACCGTCAGTAAACGGCTCTTCATTACAATATTGCCATCTTCCGACGTAGAAACTTTAAGAACCGTTTTTTCAGGTCTTGCAATAACCGAAAGACTTTTCTTATCTACCGATTGCCCATGCGGCATTTTCAACACGCGCAGACTATTAGCATTAAACCATTGCACTTCCACATCTATCTTTTTCCCAAAAATAGAAGCCTTAATGCCTGTTTCTGTCCGCTGATATTCCTGCGACCACACCAAAGTGGTCAACAGACAACAGAATGTAAAAATAAGTTCTCGTTTCATAAACTCTAACTTTATATTAGTTATCAATAAGTATTAATTAACCTTCCACCAATCCAGCATAAACTATTTTTATTCTATCTCCTCAAAGGGATAAGCTTATCTATCATCATTAATAAAAACTTCCATAGCAATATCAAAACAATTGTCTATATGCTAAAAACACTTACCCTTATCCTATTTCCTCAACTTAACCCATACCACAAAACCTCCGCGAGGCTGGCACTCTATATTCAATTCTTTGGTATCGAATGCCGAATTTTCAATTTTTATTTGTTTCCCATCAGTAGTATCCGAAAACAGTTGGATAAGCTGAATAGAATCTTTAATAAACTCCAAATTCACACGAAATGATTTTGTATTTTCCGTACCATTCAAACCGGAAATATACCAACTATCCTTACTTTTACGAGCAATAACAACACTTTCAGCCGGATAACCGGACAGCAGTCTGGTATCCTCCCATGCAACCGGAAGATACCTGATAAAGTTCTGTACCTCTACCGGTTGTCGCCTATACCCTTCAGGACGACCTGCCAAATGCTGTAGAGCCGACTCAAAAATAACAAGTAACGCCAATTCATGCGCATCGGTAGTGATATGTGGATGTTGTGAATTGGTAAATGTACAAGGCGTATAGTCCATCGGACCTATCACATTACGGGTAAAAGGCAAGGTACAATTATGCCAAGCTGCATTATCAGTCAATGTCGGTTTATTATTATACCATTCGGCCCCATATACCGCTTCCACACTCATCAGGTTTGGGTACGTCCGTTGCCAGCCTCTGGGAATAGCTGCCCCATGAAAATTGACTAACAATTTATGCCTGGCTGCATCCTCCAGCAAATCAATATAATAATTCATCGTACCTATAGAATCTCCACCAAAAAAGTCTATCTTAACTCCCTGAATACCTATTTCTTTTAGCCATTCAAATTCTTTGTCACGCACTTCCGGGGTATTCAACCGATATAACGGAGTAGGATCACACCATGCAGTAGAAGAATTATACCATATCAAAGGAGTTACATTTTTCTCTTTACAATAGTTCATTGCATCATTCAGATTTCCTCCATTCCCCATTGCATCCCATTCCCAATCAATCAACATATAGGGCAAATCAAAGTCTGCGGCAAAATCAATATATTTCTTCACTATTTGATAATCCTTAGAACCATGATTATATGCCCAATATATCCAAGAGACCAATCCAGGTTTTATCCATTGGGTATCTTGGATTTTACATGGTTCACTCACATCAGTTACCAAAGTCGATTCGACAATATCAGCTAATGTTCCTATGATAGCGACACGCCAAGGTGAATACCAGCCGGATGGGCATATCAACCGTTCATCCGATAATTTTATCTTATAGATAGAAGAATCAGCTGCATTAGTAAGATAAGCTCCTGTGTTATCACGTAATATGTTGGCTTCGGTTAATAGTACAAAAGCGCTGTCCGAAGGTTGGAACAATGTTGGAAAACTCCACTCACGTCCCTCATTATCTGCAACGCCGTCCGTATTTGGCCAATAAAAGCCCTCATAACCTACAGTAAATTTTTGTGTCCAACGCTTGATACCTGGAGTAAAAGCAAATGCAGTGTACTCATCAAGAACCACAATCTCTTCTTTGGTTTTAGGAAGATGATAACGGAAAGCTATACCATCATTATAAACCCGGAAAATAAGATCTACCCGAAGTCCTTTGACATTTTCAAATCGATAGGTACATTCATTAGCCTCATTATGGCAATGCCTGCGTTTACCAGTCAGCATTTCATAATCATCAACTACAGAAGTTACAGGAGTTGAGCTTATCAATTTAAAGCAATCATCCGTATCCGACGTTTTTAGACCTATTTCAGGTAATGACATCATTTTAACTTTATCCCGCCCACTATGATAAATAACAGAAAAACCTTTTTCAGCATGATATTCAATGGCTATCTTACCGTTAGGAGATTGTAATAAATTGTTTTGCATCGTACATGAAATGCAGGATAAGCACAACAGTGCAATGATAGTAAAATATTTCATAATCATTAAATTGTTCAATGTACCTTCTATTATATTTTAAGGAAAAAGAGAATACTTTATCAGCACCCTCTCTTTCCTCTCTTTTTTAATTATTCATATAGTAAGCACTCAATTTAGGGCATCCCCCTTCGAAAGGGCACTTTTCAGTGCCCTAAACCGAGTTTTGTTAATTAATTAGTTTTGAATTTAACATTGG